>Ga0214472_10000694_pt1 | contig 41070 bp, 47 predicted proteins | sample RVTome_6_FD_207662 | JGI IMG/M metagenome (GOLD analysis project Ga0214472, IMG submission 207662) | Soil microbial communities from uranium-contaminated site in the Upper Colorado River Basin, Wyoming, United States - RVT140D175 | ecosystem: Environmental > Terrestrial > Soil > Contaminated >...
ATACCCGCTATGGCGACGTCACCGTCAATGTCGTCGATGTGACGACGACGGGCGACAGTTCGACGGCTGTGCAGGCGAGTAGCTATTCAGGCGATGTCAGCGTCACCGCGACGGGTGCGATCTCGACCATGGGCTTTGATGCCCAGGGCGTCTTCGCCGAAAGCTATACCGGTAACGTCACGGTCAATGTCGTCGATGTGACGACCCAGGGCGCCGCGACGGGTGTCGAGGCGCGGAGCTATGCGGGCGATGTCACCGTTACGAGCACCGGCAGCATATCGACGGCCTATGGCGGCGCGCGCGGCGTAAATATCTATACCCGGCTTGGCGGTGTGACGGCGACCGTCGTCGATGTCGCGACATTGGGCGATAGCGCCGACGCTGTCCGGGCGACGGGCTATTACGGCGGCGGCGACATCGCCGTCACCGCGACGGGCATGGTTTCTACGGCGGGCAATGGTTCCACCGGCATCAATGCCTCCAGCTACGACGGCACTGTTATCGTCAATGCCGCCTCCATCTCCACCCTCGGCGATAGCTCGCTCGGCGTCGATGCGTATACCCGCTATGGCGACGTTTTCGTCACCGCATCGGGCCCGATCTCGACGACGGGGAACAGCGCCGAAGGCGTCGATGCGTATACCCGCTATGGCGACGTCACCGTCAATGTCGTCGATGTGACGACGACGGGCGACAGTTCGACGGCTGTGCAGGCGAGTAGCTATTCAGGCGATGTCAGCGTCACCGCGACGGGTGCGATCTCGACGGCAGGAAATAATTCGACCGGCGTCAATGCCGAAAGCCAAACCGGTTCGGTCGCTGTCACGGTCAACAATGTTACGACGACCGGCACCAATGGCGACGGCGTCCTTGCCGAGACGCACGGCACCGGCACGACCACGGTCGTCGCCACAGGCACGATCTCGACCCAGGGCAATAACAGCTACGGCATCTACGCGCACGGCCATAACGGCGTTTCGGTAACCGCCAACAATATCTACACGGCGGGTAATTCGTCCGACGGGATCGACGCCGAGGATTATACCGGCGGCGACGTTTCCGTGATCGTCACCGGCACGATCGCGACGACCGGCACGGCCGGAACGAGCCACGGCGTCGATGCCGATGCTTCCGCAGGCAATGTCTATGTCAGCGTCAATAACGTCTCGACGGTCAGCAACGTTTCGGACGGCGTCTCGGCCGACAGCGATCAGGGCGACATCACCGTCATCGCTTCCGGCGATATCTCGACCATGGGAAACAACGCCCAGGGCGTCGATGCCGATACCGAGAATGATGGCAATATCATCGTCAGCGTAAACAATGTTACGACAGTGGGTGACAGTTCGCAGGGCGTCTTCGCCGAGAACGAAGACGGCGATGTCAGCGTCACCGCGACGGGTGCGATCTCGACCATGGGCTATGATGCCCAGGGCGTCTCCGCCGAAAGCTATACCGGTAACGTCTCGGTCACCTCGACCGGGTCGGTGACGACGGCGGGCGATTATGCAGAAGGCGTATTCGCCGCTTCTTATTACGGCGACGTCACGGTGGCGGTGAACACGGTTTCGACCAGCGGCTATGAAGCCTCCGGTGTCGCGGCCTACAGCTATTCCGGCAATGTCTCGGTCACGGCGACCGGCGCGATCTCGACCACCGGCGACGATGCCGAAGGCGTCAACACCGAAACCTATTATGGCGATATCACCGTCTCGGTCGCTTCGATCACCACGGTCGGCGAAGGCTCCCAGGGCGTGGATGCCGACAGCTATACCGGCAATGTCTCGGTCACCGCCTCGGGCGCGATCTCGACGATGGGCGACGATGCCGAGGGCGTCGATGCCTATAGCTATACCGGCTATGTGACCGTTTCGGTTGCATCGGTCACGACGGCGGGCGAGGATTCAGAGGGCGTGGATGCCGAAAGCGCCTATGGCACCGTAAGCGTCACGGCTTCGGGTCCGATCACGACCGCCGGCCTGTATGCAACGGGCATCGAGGCTGTCAGCGGAACCGGCGATGTGACCGTTTCGGCCGCCGACGTCACCACGGCCGGCGATTATGCCGCGGGCATTTACGCCGTGAGCGATAGCGGCGCCGTTTCGGTGACGAGCACCGGCACGGTTTCGACGGCGGGCCTCTACAGCTATGGCGTCTATGCCAGCAGCGCGACCGGCAGTGTGGATGTTGCCGGCAACAATGTTGCGACCACCGGCGATTACGCCGTCGGCATTCTCGCCAATGCCTATGGCACGGTGAGCGTGACCACGACCGGCGCGGTTTCGACGACGGGTGCCTACGCCCCCGGCGTTGTCGCCACGGCGGCGGGCGATGTCACGGTTTCGGTGGCCGATGTTTCGACCACCGGCGTCTATTCGGACGGCGTCTATGCCTATAGCCCCGATGGCGCGGTCAGCGTCACGAGCTCGGGCAGCGTTTCTACCGTCACCGACGGTTCCTTCGGTATCCGCGCGACCAGCAATACCGGGGCGATCACCGTCGCCGCGACCGACGTTTCGACGATGGGCGATTATGCGGCGGGCGTGTTCGGGTTCAGCTATTCCGGCGACGTATCGGTCTCGGGTAACAATGTGACGACCTCCGGCGATCTTTCCGCCGGGGTGTTCGGCGCCAGCTATGCCGGCGCGGTCACCGTCACCGGCACCGGCCAGATCACGACGACCGGCGACGCTTCGGCGGGCGCGGGCGCTTTCGCGCTCAACGGCACGGCGGCGGTTTCGGTCGCCAATGTTTCGACGAGCGGTGATTATTCGCCGGGTGTCCTCGCCGCGGGGTATAGCGGCGCCACGGTCGTCGCTTCGGGCGCGATCTCGACGGCGGGCATCTATGCGGACGGCATTGCCGCTTATGCCTATACCGGCGACGTGACCGTCACGAGCACCGGTTCGATTACGACCGCCGGCGCCGAGAGCGCGGGTATCGAGGCATCGTCGACGGCGGGCAACGTTACCGTCAACACGGCGACGATCACCACGGCGGTCGAGGACGCGGTTCAGGCAACCGCCACCGGCGACGTCACGGTCAATATCACCGGCGGTACGGTTACCGGCGGCGGCAACGGCGTTGTGGCGGAAACCACCGGCGGCGGCGTGATCGCGGTTACCAATGCCGGCATCTTGAACAGCGGCGGCGGCTTTGCGGTCGTCGCGACCGGCGGCGAAACCACGGTCACCAACAACGGGATCCTCACCGGCGGCGTGCAGCTTAGCGCGCTCGACGATGTCGTGACCGGCACCGGGCGCTTCAACGCGCGCTTCGACAGCGATTTCGGGGCCGGAACCGATACCTTCATCAACAACGGCGTGATCAGCGTCGACGGGGTCATCACCTTTACCGGCCTTGAATCGATGGTGAATAACGAAACCATCACGATGGTCGACCAGGCGGTCGGCGACAGCCTGATCCTGCCCGGCGATTATACGGCGAACAGTACGCTGGCGATCGACGTCAATTCGGACGGCGCGGGTTCGGCGGACACGCTGGTGATTGCGGGCGCCGCAAGCGGCTCTACCGATGTCTTCGTCAACGAGATCGGCGCGAGCCCGGTGATCGGCAATTCGATCCTGGTGGTCGATGCGGGTGCCGGATCGCTGGACTCGGCCTTCCAGGTCGCGGACAATTCGCGGATCATCGGCTTCCTGTTCTATACGATCAGCTACGACGCCGCGAACAACGACTATTATCTCGGCAACACCATCGCGACGCCGGTCTTCCAGCTGCCGAAATTCGGCGAAGGTGCGACGTCGCTCTGGTATCGCTCGGCCGATGCCTGGGGCGCGCATATGACCTCGCGCCGCGATGCACCCGCCACCCGGCGGACGCCTTTCTGGATGCAATTCTACGGCGCGAATACGAACCGGGACGAAAGCTTCCCGTTCACCTCGGGCGGCGTCACCCAGCAGGTGGTGGTCGATTACAATCAGGATTTTTACGGCTTCCAGACCGGCTATGAGCTCGGTCAGGGAACGTCCGGCGACGGCCTCGTCTACGGCGCGACCGGCGGCTATCTGACCTCGCATCTGGGCTTTGACGGCACGGCCGACCAGGTCCGCTATCAGGATTTCAACTTCGGCCTTTATCTTGGCTATATGCAGGGCGGATTCTTCGCCAATGCGCTGGCCAAATATGATTTCCTCAACATGGATATCGTCAACGTCACGGCGGGTTACGGCACCAACACCGATGGCGCCGCCTATGGCGTGCGCGGCGAGGTTGGCTATCGCTGGGACGGCGGCGGCTGGTTCATCGAGCCGGTGGCCAGCATCGAATGGCAGCAGGCCGATATCGACAGCTTCTCGGCGCTGGGCGCGACCGTCGATTTCGACGGGTTCGACGGGCTTCGCGGACAGGCCGGTGCCCGTCTTGGCGGCCAGAGCGGCATCGGCGGCGGCAGCACGCTGACCTATTATCTGGGCGGCCATGTCGTGCATGAATTCGCGGGCGAGGGCGATGTCCTCTTCACCAGCGGCGGCGTGCCGGTTTCGCTGACCAACGATCCGATCGACACCTATGGCCGGTTCGAACTCGGCCTCAACATCCTCACCGTTGCCGGCGTGTCGGGCTTCATCGAAGGGAGCGCCGATATCGGGAGCGGCTATGATGGCTGGGGCGGCCGCGCGGGGATCCGCATCCCCTTCTAGGGGATGGCCGCAGGAAGGGCGGACGCCGTCGGCTTGACGGCCCGCCCGCCCTTGCGGCAGGACGTGAGCCATGAGCGAAGAGCAGCAACCGCCCGCCACGCCGGCGCCCGATCAGGCCGCGCCATCGGCCGAAGGAAAAACCAACATCTCCGTGTCGCGGGGGATGGCCGACTGGCTGATCTCCAACAAGACGAGCTTTGCCTTCACCTCCTACCAGACGGGCCAGCTCTTCCTTGTCGGCATCACCGCGGACAACAAGGTTTCGTTCAACCAGCAGAATTTTCAGCGGGCGATGGGCGTCTGCTATACGCCGGGCCGGCTGTATCTCGGCAGCCTGTTCCAGGTCTGGCGGCTCGAAAACATGCTGATGCCCGGCCAGATCGGCAACAAGCAGTTCGATATGGTGCTGATCCCGCGCAACGCGCAGACGGTCGGCGATGTCGATGTCCACGAAGTCGGCATAGATACGGGCGGCCATGTGCTGTTCGTGAACACCAAATATAGCTGCCTCGCACAGCTCGATCTCGTCCACAGTTTCAAGCCGATCTGGAAGCCGCCCTTCATTTCCAAGCTGGTCGGCGAGGATCGCTGCCATCTGAACGGCCTGGCGATGGATGGCGGCAAGCCGCGTTTCCTCACCGCCGTCAGCCGTTCCGACACGGTCAATGGCTGGCGCGAACGCCGGCACGAGGGCGGCGTGCTGATCGAGGTGGAAACCGGCCGTATTGTCACCGATCAGCTTTCGATGCCGCACAGCCCGCGCGTCCATGACGGAAAGGTCTATGTGCTCGATTCCGGGCGCGGCCAGCTCGTCCGCGTCGATCCCGAAAGCGGCGAGAAGACCGATATCGCCTTCTGTCCGGGTTTCCTGCGCGGGCTCTCCATCCATAACGGCCACGCCATCGTCACCATCTCCAAACCGCGCGACGGGAGCTTCAGCGGCCTCGCGCTCGACGGCGAGATGGAGAAGCGCGACAGCGAGCCGTGGTGCGGCGTGCTCGTCATCAATCTCGCCAATGGCGATATCGCCGAATGGATCCGGCTCGACGGCCATATCGTCGAGCTGTTCGACGTTGCCGCGATGCCCGGTGTGCGCTGCCCGATGTCGATCGGCCCGAATACGATCGAGATCCGCAACACCCACAGCTTCAACGCGGCCGCGCTCGATGCGCCGGCCGAAGAGGTAAAAGCCGAACCAGCAAAAAAGGCGGCGGTGCCTTCGAAATAGCCAGCACGGCGATGGTGGCTAGAGAGTGCCGCGTTCGCCGAGTGCTTTGAGGCATGTCTCATTCCGGAGATCCTTGAGCGCGGCACGAAGCTGGGCGCTCGAAACGGCACTGCAGGGCAAATTAGGTGAGCGAACAATTTGGTCGCACCATTCGCACGAGATCTCCTCGCCGACGGATCGACGGCCGGGTTTGGTCTCTGGTTTGATGGCACCCGATGCTTCCAAACGTTCAAGCAGCGTTCCGGCGGCGATCAGGACGCAGCCAGTGGTGATGGCGGCAAGGCCTGCCTGCCAAAACATCAACTGAGATTGAAGCGCGCCGAGATTGTAGACTTCGCGGTAGGCGGGATAGCCTGTCTCGACCGTCGGACTGTAGAGTAACGATCCGGTCAAGAGCAGTGCGCCCAATATGATCGTGACGATGCCTATACTCTTCATTCGGCCCTCCCTCCCTCAAGGCGAGCCCATATATATAGCGCGAGGTGAGGGTAAAAGAAAAAGCCCGGCCGGGCGCTAGGCCAAGCCGGGCTTGTTCGCTCTCGCTTCTCCGAGATCGCGGTTAGGCGTTTTCTTCCTCTTTGGCGGCGTTCCAGATGGCTGCTGCCTTGTTGAGGATGACGAGGATCTTTTCGAGCGCGGTCGGTTCGTCGGTCTTTTCCATCGCCGCGAGTTCGCGGGCGAGGCGCGAGGAGGCGGCTTCGAAGATCTGCCGTTCCGAATAGCTCTGTTCGGGCTGGTCGTCTGCGCGGAACAGGTCGCGGGTCACTTCGGCGATCGAGATGAGATCGCCCGAATTGATCTTGGCTTCATATTCCTGGGCGCGGCGCGACCACATGGTGCGCTTGACCTTGGGCTTGCCCTCGAGCGTCTTGAGCGCGTCCTTCAGCGTCTTGTCGGACGAAAGCTTGCGCATGCCCACGCCCTCGGCCTTGTTGGTCGGAACGCGGAGCGTCATCTTTTCCTTTTCGAAGCGCAAAACATAGAGTTCGAGCTGCATGCCCGCGATTTCTTCGTTCTGCAGTTCGACGACGCGACCCACGCCATGTTTGGGATAGACGACATAATCGCCGACTTCGAAGTCCAGCGCACTGGTTGCCATGCAAAGAGACCTTTTCTTGGCGGATGGCCTACCGATTCGCGCAGTCGCCCCTTGCCGGACGGTGCCGCACTATCGATTTATCTAGCCTTTTCCGCACGTTAGACAAAGCGCGAGAACTAATGTTCCCGCTTCAGGACATTATGTAACATATTTGTAGGAAAATTTCCAGTGTTGCAGCGCGGCATAGGGCCGGGCCCGTCTGGTTTTTTCGTACCGGCCCCGATCAGTCTCCTTCGCCCGGCTCCGGCGAGAAATATTTGTCGAACTTGCCTTCTTCGCCCTTGTGCTCGTCGGCATCGGCCGGCGCTTCGCGGCTCTGGGTGATATTCGGCCAATCCTCGGCGAACTTGGCGTTAAGCTCCAGCCATTTCTCCTGGCCCGGTTCGGTGTCGGGCAGGATCGCCTCGGCCGGACATTCCGGTTCGCACACGCCGCAATCGATACATTCGGCAGGATGGATGACGAGCATATTGTCACCCTCGTAGAAACAATCGACGGGGCAGACCTCGACGCAGTCCATATATTTGCATTTGATGCAGGCGTCGGTGACGACATAAGTCATGGCAAGGCTTTCTCTTACGAACGCGTAAGGTGCTGCTAGCTTTGCCGGGCCCTGCCCGTCAACGCTTTCCATCAGAAGCTATTTCAAGGGTGCTATATACCTGCGCTACGCCCGCCGCTGCGATCCGCCGATCGGGCAGGCTCTCGATGCGTAGCACCCGCACGCCGCCGGGCAGCGGCACGCTCAGGACATCGCCGATCCGCACCGTGGCATGGGCGCGGTCGATACGCCGGCCCTCGCAGCGGATATGGCCCTTCTCGGCAATTTTGCGGGCGAGCGTGCGGGTCCGGGCGAGCCGGGCGAACCAGAGGAACCTGTCGATCCGCAAGCCCTCCTCGCTCATGTCAGGCGCCCGCGTCAGCCATGGCCGAAATCGATCTCGGCAAGCTTGGCAAAGGCGTTGCCCGGATCCGGCTTGTCCGGCTTCCGCCTCGCCGCGCGCCGGCCGCGCCAGATCCATTGCGGCGGGTTTTCGGCGCCGTCCTTGCGCTCCGCCCGCTGGAAGCCGAGCGCTTGCATGAGCCGCGCCAGCGCTTCGTCTCGCAGCCCCAGCGAGGTGGCGAGCGCCGGATCGGGCGTAAAGGGCCGCTTGCCCTCGCGCGCATCATGCGCGGCGCGGGCCAGCCGCTCGGCCATGTCGATGCGCAGCATCTGCCCGGCAAAGCCGCGATAGCCGGCAGTGCGATAGGCGGTAAGCGCCTTGCCCTTCGGCTCCCCCACCAGGGTCGCGCCGGGCGGCGGCACCGGGGGCATCGCCTCGTCGGCCTGCACGGCGGCCAGCGCGAGACGCCAGCGCATCGCTTCGGGCTTCAGCAGCTTTGCATGGAAGATATCGAGCGCGCCGATGGTGAGGCCGAGCCGGCTTGCGCGGTAGCGCTGGGCCTTGTCGAGCGCGGAAAGCGGGCCGAGCGCGGCCTTGCGCGGCACCACGCCGCCGGCCTCGACCAGCGGCGCCAGCAAAGCGCGGATCGGGGGCGGCGTGCCGGCGTCCCGGATCGCGGCGTCGATCTTCAGCAGCGGGCCAATCGCGGCGACAAGCGCGCCGCCCAGCCAGTTCCGCAGCCGCTCGGTAATGCGGCGCTGCTGGTCGTCGCTCAGCCTGTCGAGGGTGCGTTCGAGTATGATTTCGGGCGCGAGCAGCGTCTTGCCGGGTTTCAGCGCGGCCAGCCGCTCGCCCTTCCAGCCGATGCCGATGGCCGCGCCGGGTTCGGCGATCAGCGCAAAGACTTCGTCCTCCTCGGCGATCAGCGCGGCCGTGCGTTCGGCCCATTCGCCGCCCAGCCGCCTTTCCGCCGCCGCCATCAACCGTTTGGTGTCCGCGTGGTTCTCGCCATCCTCGACGATGAAGCGAAAGCCCTCGATCCGTCCGATCGGCTCATCGTCGACGGTGACGATGCCCGCGCCGTCGACCTGCACCGGCAGTTCGTCCTCGCCGCGCGCGCCGAGATCGCGCATCAGCACGGTCGTTCGCCGGTCGACGAAACGCTGGGTCAGGCTGTCGTGCAGCGCGTCGGACAGTCTTTGCTCGATGGCGCGGGTGCGCTCGGCCCATTTTGCCGGATCGGCGAGCCAGTCGCTGCGCTGCGCAACATAGGCCCAGATGCGGACGGCGGCGAGGCGTCCGGCCAAGGTGTCGACATCGCCGGCAAGATTTTCGAGCGCGGCGATCTCCTGCGCGAATACCGGGCCCGGGATATGGCCATTATCTTCCGAGAGATGGCGGAACAGCCGGCCGACGAGCCGGGCATGCGCCTCGCCGCCCGTCTTGCGAAAATCGGGAAGCCCGCACACGGCCCAGAGCCGCGCGACCATCGCCGGGCTTGTCGTCCGGTCGCGCACCCAGGGTTCCCCGGCCAACGTCTTCAATACGGCCAGATCGACGGCTTCGGGGGCGGCACGCAACACATCATCCTCAGGCACGGTTTCGAGATCGGCGATCAGCGTGTCGATATCGTCGAACCGGGGATCGCCCTCGCGCCAGTAGAGCTGGCGCAGCGGCGGAAAGCGATGCGCTTCGATCCGCTCGATCTCGACTTCGGTAAAGGCGACGCGCTCGTCGCTCTCAAGGCCCAGGGTGCCGAACGTTCCATCGCGCTGGTGCCGGCCCGCGCGCCCCGCGATCTGCGCCATTTCGTGGATGTGCAGCCGCCTTTTGCGGCGGCCGTCGAACTTGGAAAGCGAGGCGAAGGCGACATGGTGGACGTCCATGTTGAGCCCCATGCCGATCGCGTCGGTGGCGACCAGATAGTCGACCTCGCCGGCCTGGAACATCGCGACCTGGGCGTTGCGCGTGCGCGGCGAGAGCGCGCCCATCACCACCGCCGCGCCGCCCCGCAACCGCCGCAGCATTTCCGCGACCGCGTACACCTCTTCGGCGCTGAATGCGACGATGGCCGAGCGCGGTGGCAGGCGCGATAGCTTCTTCGCGCCGGCATGGGAAAGCGTGGAAAAGCGCGGGCGGGAAATGATGTGGGCGTCGGGCGTCAGCGCGGAAAGCATCGGGCGCAGCGAGTCCGAACCGAGGATCATCGTTTCCTCGCGCCCGCGCATATGGAGCAGCCGATCGGTGAAGACATGGCCGCGCTCGGGATCGGCGCCGATTTGCGCTTCGTCGATCCCGACAAAGGCGAGGTCGCGGTCGCGCGGCATCGATTCCACCGTGCAACAGAGCCAGCGCGCACCTTCGGGGAGGATTTTCTCTTCGCCGGTGATCAGGCCGACATTCTTCGCGCCCTTGGCGGCGACTACCCGGTCATAGACTTCGCGGGCCAGCAGGCGCAGCGGGAAGCCGATCATCCCGCTCGCATGGCCCATCATGCGTTCGACGGCGAGGTGCGTCTTGCCGGTATTGGTAGGGCCGAGCACGGCAGCGAGCGGCGCACGGGCGAAATTGCTCATGGGCTCGATAATCGTCGCTGCCGTGGCCCATTGCAAGGCGGCCTTGCCCCTGTAAGGCCTGAGGATTCGGCCCGTCGCCGGGGTTTAACGGCTCGCCGCATCGCGGATTCGATCCGTCCCTCCTTAATTTGACTTTAACGCTTTTTAACCACAACGCTTAAGCCCGATATAGCGCTCGATGCGCCCGGGCGTCAGACAGTTTTAGAGCGGGGTCGCTTTTGTTTCAGCGCACCGAATTTGAAGGCGGACAGGCAGGCGGCTCGGCCGCCCTTTCCATCGATTCCGCCATACCGCGCTTTGGCGAAGCCTTGCGCGCGCCCGTTCCGGATCCCGCCAAGGGCGATACCGGCTGGCGTCAGAAGCTCGCCGAACTCGATCTCGTCGTCGATCTCGGTTCGCAGATCGGCACCAAGACCTGGTGGCGCGGCACCGCGACCTGCGCGCTGCTGTGCGGCGCGACCCTGCTTCTCGCGCCCGGCGTCAAGGCGATCCCGACGGCAGCGCCGACGATGGACCAGACCCAGTGGGACGAAGCTCGGGCCCAGGCGATCACGCCGCTGGCCTTTGGCGGGGATACCGGACGGCGGATGGCGGCGACCGAAGCGGTCGAACCGCTCGCCAACATGCCCGAACGCCCGCGTATCGAACTGTCCGCGACCCTGGGTCGCGGCGACGCCTTTGCCCGCGTGCTCGAACGCGCCGGTGTCGCGCCCGACGAAGCAAGTGAACTTGCAACGATGATCGGCGAGGTTGTCGCGCTTGACGAGGTCCGCCCCGGCACGGTGATGGATATCGTGCTCGGCCGCCGGCCCAACCGCACGGTGCCGCGTCCCGTCGATGCGTTGGCGTTCCGTGCGCGGTTCGATCTCAAGATCGAGGTTGCCCGGGTGGATGGCGCGTTGCGCGTCAATCCGATTGCGATCGCGGTCGATGAAACGCCGATGCGCATTCGCGGCCGTGTCGGCTCCAGCCTCTATCGCTCGGCCCGCGCCGCCGGTGCGCCGCCCTCGGCCATCCAGGAATATCTCCGCGCCATCGGCACCCAGATGTCGGTGTCCGGCGATATCGGCGCCAACGCCACCTTCGACATGGTCGTCGAGCATCGCCGCGCCGAAACCGGCGAGGTCGAAATCGGCCGACTGCTCTATGCCGGCGTCGAACGCGGCGAGCGCAGGACGCAGCTTTTGCGCTGGTCGGCCGGCGGTCAGGACCAGTGGTTCGAGGCTTCGGGCGTTGGCCGCTCGACGGGAAGCTGGCTGATGCCGGTCCCGGGCCGCATCTCTTCGGGATTCGGCTATCGCCGCCACCCGATCCTTGGTTATCGCCGCATGCATACCGGCCTCGATATCGCGGCCGGTTATGGCACGCCGATCCGCGCCGCGGCGGCGGGCACGATCAACTATTCGGGCCGCAATGGCGGCTATGGCAATTATGTCCGGATCAATCATGGCAACGGCCTGCAGACGGCCTATGCCCATATGAGCCGGATTGCCGCGTCCAACGGCTCGCGCGTCTCGCAGGGCGACGTCATCGGCTATGTCGGTTCGACCGGCCTTTCGACGGGCGCGCATCTTCATTATGAAATGTTGCGTAACGGCCAGAAGGTCGATCCGCGTTCGGTGAGCTTCATCCAGCAGGCGCAGCTGACAGGCGACGAACTGCGCCGCTTCCGCGCGACGCTCGCCAATCTTCTCGAGATCGAGCCTGGCGCCGCGCTCGCCGGGCGCGAGGATAGCGAAACCGGCGAGACCGCATCGAACGCCGGCGGCGCCCGCGCTTCGACGCGCGGCTAGCTTTCTACCGGAACCGAATAGGAAAAGGCCGCCCCCGAATGTCGGGACCGGCCTTTTGAAACGATAGCGGGGAGCCTAGCGGCCCTGGCTGCGCCAGCGCTTGATCGTGCGCTGGACGATGCCTTCCTCGTCGCCCGTCTGTGTCCAGAGTTCGGAGAAGAGCGGATCGCCCGATGCCGGACGCTTCTCATCTTCGAGATTGTCGAAGGCGATGCGAACGGGCACCGAAACGCCCTCGCCGCAGACGATCACTTCGCGGTTCCGCAGCGCCGGGATCACGTCGAGAAAGCCACGCGCGCCTTCGGGCATCGCGGAGCGGACATGCGCCTGATCCCGGTCGTTGTTGAGGCGCATGGCGAGGATCGTGCCGCATTGCGAGAGCACGCCCTCGGCAAGATCGGACGGACGCTGGGTCACGAGGCCCAGCGAAACGCCGTATTTACGGCCTTCCTTGGCGATCCGGGCGAGGATCTTGCCGACCGCGCTATCGCCGTCGATATGGCCGGCCGGGATGTAGCGGTGGGCCTCTTCGCAGACGAGCAGGATCGGGCGCTTCGCTTCGTTGCGCGACCAGATCGCATAGTCGAACACCATGCGCGAAAGCACAGCGACCACGACCGATGTGATGTCGGAAGGAACGCCCGACACATCGACGATCGAAATCGGTTTGCCGTTGCCCGGCAGGCGGAACACCTTGGAGATGAATTCGGCCATGGTGTCGCCGACGAGCATACCGGAAAACATGAAGCTGTAGCGCGGATCGGCCTTCAGCTCTTCGAGCTTCGACTTGAGCCGCATATAGGGCGCGGTGTCCTTGGACTGGTCGAGATGACCCATTTCGGTGGTGATGTTGGAAATCAAGTCCGACAGCATATAGGGAATCGGGCTGTCGACGGTGAGCTGAGGGATCTCTTCGGCCAGCCGGTTCTTGCCGCGCGCGGCAAGCAGGCATTTGGCAAGGATGTCGCGGTCGCGCTGCTTGTCGGCGCCGGTTGTCGTGATCAGGACCTCGCAATGTTCCTCGAAGTTCAGCAGCCAATAGGGAAGTGCGATGTTGTTGACGTCGAAAATCTCGCCCGTGCCCTTGAACGCGGCGCTATATTCGCCGTGCGGATCGATCATCACGATATGACCTTCGGGCGCCAGTTCGCAGATCCGGTGAAGGATCAGCGCGACGCTGGTCGATTTGCCGGTACCGGTCGATCCCAAAACCGCGAAGTGCTTGCCGAGCATCGCGTCGACGTAGAGCGCACCGCGAATATCCTTGGTCGGATAGACGTTGCCGATCTCGATATGGGCGCGGTTTTCGGCCGCGAACATCTGGCGCATGTCCATGTCCGAAACGGCGAGTACTGGCGTGCCGGGAATCGGAAAACGGGTGACGCCGCGGCGGAAACCGCTGACGCCGGTCGAACCGGCGATGGCGATGCCTTCGCCGAGAAAGTCGATATACGCCGTCACATGGGTAGGGTCGTCGGGATTGGCGGAGAGCGTACGGACATTGGCGACAAGCCAGGAATCGCCGACTTTCATCTTCACCTGGCTGCCGACCTGGCCAGCCATGGCGAGCGTCGGATCCTCTACGGTGCGCACCTTTTTCAGCATTTCGGCGTCGACCGCGATCCGCGAGCCGGAACCCGCAATTTCGATGACCTTGCCGATGATGACGCCCTTTTCGGGCGAATCCTGAGCGACGAAAAGACTGCTGCCCTCGGCGTCTTCGCCTTCGGCTACCGGCCGAAAAGTACCCAAATCGTCCATGCCAAACCACCTTGCCCTAGATTTTTCCGATCCAGTCGGGCCTAGCAGCACAAGGGTAAATATTTCACTTACCCTATATTCCCGTGCAGCGGTTCAGATACGGCGGAAAACCGCGCCTGCGAGCCAGCCGAGCAGCAGCGAGAGGATCACTGCGGCAAGGCCGTAAAAAAAGCCGTGTTCCGCAGAAGCGGTGGCGACGAAGCGTTCGAAGCCCGATTTGCCGATCCGAATTTCGCGTACCTCGCCTGCCAATACGCGCCCATTCTGGATGAGGAAGGTTTCGGCGGTGTAATCGCCAACCGGTACGCGCGCCGGAATGTTGATGCGCGCGCTGTAGAGCACCCCCTGGGTGACCTCGACCGTATCCGGCTGTTCGATATAGAGGCCGTTGCGGCTTCGCAGCTCGATCAGCCCTTCTTCGAAGCGGCGCGCCTCTTCGGAAGGATTGGCGCTTGCCGGAGACAGCTGCAGGCTGTCGACGCCGAGTTCGTAGATCGCCGCGGTGCGTTCGTCGACGATTTCGCTCATCGGCCGGGCGCTGGCGATCGCGTAGAAGGCAGGCGCCGAACGGAAGCGCGCCTGCGCGGCGTTGATCCAGATCCCCATGCGTTGCTGTTTCTCGCGCAGGAGGATCGATTGTTCGGGGCCCTTGAGCACGACGACAATATCGACCGGGTCTTCCGGCACGCGGCCGCCGGGATACAGGATCGCGCCGAACACCATCAGTTCGGAACCGGTGAAGCTGTAGATGATCTCGATCTCTTCCTGGTCGACCGCAGGCACGAGACGTGGGCGCGCCTGGCCCATCAGCATCGGCACGAGCGCCAGGAAAAGGAGGAGGCCGATCCGGTTCACGAGATTTCGATCGAATAGATTTCGTCGGGACGCCAGCCGAGACCGAGCGCCATGCGGACCGCGACGAGGATGACCAGCGCGGCGAGGAAAAGCCGTAGCCATTCGGCGTTGATGCGCGTCGAAAGCCGGGCGCCGATCTGCGCGCCGGTGACGCTGCCGATCAACAGCAGCACGGCGAGCACGATATCGACCGCGTGCGTCGTCATCGCGTGGACCATCGTCGTCGCCGCCGCCACGAACAGGATCTGGAAGAGCGAGGTGCCGACAACCACCCGCGTCGACATGCCGAGAATGTAGATCATGCCGGGGACAAGGATGAAGCCGCCGCCAATGCCCAGCATGACGGTGAGCGTGCCGACGGCAAAGCCGAGCCCGAGCGGGGCGAGCGGCGAGATATAGAGCCCCGACCCATAGAAGCGCCAGCGCAGCGGCAGGCTGGCGACGATCGGATGATGGCGGCGGGCGGGCGGCTTGATCGGAATGCCGGTGCGCCGCGCCTGGATCACCGTCCAGGCCTCGCGGATCATCAATGCGCCGATGCTGACGAGCAGGATGATGTATAGCACCGAAACGACGACATCGATCTGCCCGGCCTGTTGCAACTCCAGGAACAGGAAACCGCCGAGGATCGTGCCGAATATGCCGCCGACGATCAGCACCGCGCCCATCCGGAAATCGACGCCCTTGCGCTGGGCATGGGCGGCCACGCCCGACACGCTGGCGCCGGTGATCTGGGTGGTCGCGGAGGCGACGGCCACGGCGGGCGATATTCCGGAGAAGATCAGCAGCGGCGTCGTCAGGAAACCGCCGCCGACGCCGAACATGCCTGAAAGGACGCCGACCAGACCGCCCAGCAGGATAATGAGCAGCGCGTTGACGGAGATTTCGGCGATCGGGAGATAGATATCCATCGTGTCTCGGGCCTACCGTTTTTCACGAGGCGGCGGAAGATGGAGTCTGGCGTTCCGGCCCGGGAATTAGTGTCCCGGAATCGGCCCGAAAAGCCGGTCTCTAGAAATCGGCGCCGAGGGTGAGGGCCGGCCCCGACCCCGGGCTGGCCGATCCTGCGACTCTCTCTCGCCAGCTCAGGGAGAGCCGCACGGTGCCTTGGGCGGCGGGAAGGCGGAGCACCGCTTCGGGCCCGATATCGACGCGCGAAGCGCTCGGCTGGGCGGCGCCCCATGCCGCGCCGCCCATCGAGAGCGTCGTACGCGGGGCGACCTGAACCGGCCGGGCGACGGCGATACTGGCATCGACAAACAGGTCGCGGCGATCGAGGCCGACGACGCCGGCCTGCGCATAGCCATCGAGTTCCATGCCAAAGGGCAGGGGGTGCCGGTCGATCCCCGCCGCCGCGCCCAGCGACCAGGCGTTGCGCCCGCCCCTTTCGATGGCGATCCTGCGTTCGGCAAAGATTTCGATCGGGATGTCGGGCGCCGGGCGCAGGACGAAACCGATCGCCGCTTCGCCGCCGTCCCGCCCTTCGAGCGGTCGCGAGGCGCGCACGCTCGCCGCGATCTCGGTCCGGCTGCTGCGCGCGAGGCTGTACTGGACGCGAAGCCCGGCCTGGCTGCCGCCAAGTTCGCCGCCTTCTGCCAGTGCGCGCTGCCCGCTGCCCGATCGCCATTGCGCCCAGAAGGCGACGCGCCAGGGCGAATATTCCTCGGCCCGGTTGTGATAGCCGGTATCGGCGGGCAGCGGCCGCCGGGCGAAGCGCGTCAGCATGGGCTGGGCGACGGAAGGCGTGGAGGCGGCGATCCGCATTTGCTGGCGGCGTTGATCGTCTCGTTGGGCGGATCGGGGCGGGGCCATTGCCGCTTGCGCATAGGGATCGCGCAAAACGAAAAGCGGCCGGGAGCGGAAAGCGGGCCGGGCTTCCGTGCCGAACGCTGCGGCAGGCGTCGGCGGCTTTGGCGGACCGGCTTCGGCTATTCGCAGCGGAGGGAATCCCGGGATCGGCAAGTGCGGTACCGCTGGCGCCTCGGCCGCTGCGAACCAGAAGCTCAGCCGCACGCCCACCCACAGGGCCAGCACGCTGGCGACGAAGCGGATCGGCGGCGTGAACCGCATCAGGGCGCCTCCGCGATCTCGGGGAATATATGGTCCGTCTTGTCCCATTGCGGCGGGCGATCGCGCGGGGCGAAGAGATAGCCCGTCATCGCGCGGCGCGCGGCCATCATGGCGATGATATTGCCGATCACCGCGCGCGGGATCGCCAGCAACCCCTCCATCCAGCCATAGGTTTTGCCGGTGAAGAAGCCGCGTACCATCAGCCGCCAGGCCAGCAGGACGGCGTTGATCTGGAGCAGCAACATCAGGCCTTCGGACAGTACCGGCAATGTATAAGGCGTCGCCAGCGAGACGAGCAGGAGCGCAAAGGCGAGAGCCATCGCGAGATAGGCCGCCGAAAGTATGAGCGCGGCGAGGATCGAGCTGCGATCGCGCAGCCGCATGCCGAAATCGGCCCAGCCACGATGCCAGCCGAGCCGTTCCCAGCCGTAAAGCGCGATTCCTTGCACCCAGCGCGTTTTCTGTCGCACCGCCGCGCCGAGCGTGGCCGGGAAATGGCTGTGTATCGCGATCAACCCGCTGCCCTGTTCTTCGCGAACCCGCACGAAACGTCCGCTGCCGCCCCGTTCGGCGACGGTAAGGCCCAGTTCGTAATCCTCGGTCAGGCTATCGGGATGGAAAGGCGCGCCACCCCGTTCCTCGGCGATCTTTTGCAATATGTCGCGGCGAATGGCGCAGCCGACACCGGCGGAAGGGACGCCGGCGCGAAGCGCGGCGCGGACGACAAGATCCTTGCCATGGGCTTCGGCGAATTCGTCGCAATAATGCCCGGCGATCCAGCGTGAGCGCGGATCGGGCAGCGGTACCATCGGGATCTGGACGAGCGCATGATGTTCGATCATCGCGTCGAACAGCGGAATTTCGCTCGGATGGACGAGATCCTCGGCATCGTGAAGGATCACCGATTTGAAGCGGATCTCAGTACGGCGTTCCTCTGCGACCAGCATCTGGTACAGCGTGTTCAGGCAATCGGCTTTGGTTGTCGGCCCAGGCTGGCTGTTGATGACGACGCGGATATTGGGCTGTCGCGCGGCGACCGCCCGTGCCTCGGCAATGGTGTCCGGGTCGTTGGCGTAGCAGCCCACGAAGAGGCGATAATCCTGTCCGGCGAAGCGCCAGCCGGTGGTTTCCAGCATCGTGCCGATAACACCTGCCTCTTGCCAGGCCGGCACGAAGACCGCGTGGCGCCCGGGCCGGACGGTGGGCCGCAGATCCTCGATCGCCGTTTCGCTCCGGGTTTTTCCTGACAGGGCCCTGAGCTTGAGGCCGATCCAGAGACCGTCGATGATGAGGTCCCCCAACGCGCCGACGAGAAAGCCTGCCGCCGCGAACAGCGTCAATTCCGTCGCCGTGATCTCGGCGATCGCCAACAGCGGTTCCACCCCCGGCATTGCCCCCCTTTCGTCGGTTGCAAGCCTAATCCAGGCTTCCTACCTCGAACAAGGCGAAATCGCTGTTGAAGTGCAGCTCTGGCGGTTTTCATCGGCCGGATTTGTCTTTAGAGCCGGGGCCGAAACCAAGAGGAGTGAACATGGCCGAACGCACAGGTGTCCGATCCGCCCTGCGCGCTTTCCTGCGCAGCGAGGCTTCGGGCGGCATCGTCCTCATGGTCGCTGCCGTGCTGGCGATGATCGTCGCTAACGGTCCGCTCTACGGGGACTATCACCACATCCTCCATGATGTGCCGATGGGCCGCTTGCCGGGCTCGCATCACGCGATGAACCTGCACATGTGGATCAACGATGCGCTGATGGCGATCTTCTTCCTGTTCGTCGGGCTCGAGATCAAGCGGGAATTCATCGACGGGCGGCTCGCAACCTGGGAGAGGCGGCGATTGCCGGTGATGGCGGCGGCGGCGGGCATGGTCGTGCCTGCGCTCATTTATCTGTTCTTCGTGTCGGGCCATCCCGAAAGCGCAACGCTGACCAATGGCTGGGCGATCCCGGCGGCAACCGATATCGCCTTTGCCATCGGCGTGCTGGCGCTGCTCGGAAAGCGTGCGCCGACATCGCTCAAACTGTTCCTCGTTACGGTGGCTATCGTCGACGATATGGGGGCGGTCGCGATTATCGCGCTCGTCTACACCGCAGATCTCAACACGCTCGCGCTGCTCGGCGCGGCGGTGGTGATGATCGTGATGTGGTGGATGGGCCGATCGGGCATCGTCACCATCTGGCCCTATCTGATCGCAGGCGCGATCCTCTGGTATCTGGTCTTCCTGTCGGGCGTTCATGCGACCATCGCGGGCGTGCTGACCGCGATGATGGTGCCGCTGCGCAAGACGCCCGGCGCGCCCGATGCGCAGGATTCGACATTGCATCGGCTGGAACATGCGCTCGACTGGCCGGTCGCCTTTCTGATCGTCCCGCTGTTCGGGTTCGCCAATGCGGGGGTTTCGATGGCCGGGCTGGGAATGGAGCATATCTTCGCGCCGCTGCCGCTCGCCATCGCCGCGGGCCTGTTCTTCGGAAAGCAGATCGGTATCTTCGGTAGCGTCTGGCTCGCGGTAAAGATCGGCGTTGCCGGCAAGCTGCGCGGCGCCACCTGGCTGCAGATCTATGGCACCGCGCTTTTGTGCGGCATCGGTTTCACGATGAGCCTGTTTATCGGGGCGCTCGCCTTCCCGGGTAACCAGGACCTGATCGAGGAAGCGAAGATCGGCGTGTTGATGGGTTCGTTCGTCTCCGCGCTCGTCGGCTATCTGGTGCTGCGCTTTGCGCCGCTCCACAAGCATCATGACGAGATCGAGGCTCAGGAGGCCGGCGAGATCGAGCGCGACGGCGATGTCGAAACGGTTTCCGAGGCACTGGCGGCCCGCAAAGCGCGCGCTGGCTGAGGCTTGCGATCATCAATGCCTTGCTGTATTAAAGTGGCAATACAGCAAGGAGAGTCGCAATGCGCACAATTTTGGGAATGATAACGCTGGCGGCGCTCGCCGCCTGCAATTCGGCCCAGTCGGAAACGGCCGAGGTTCGCGTGACACAAGCCGGTAGCGAGGGCGCGACGGCGACCGGCGATGTCACGCTTGAAGGGTTCGACCAAGTGGCGCTTCGCGGCCCCGACAATGTCGAAATCACCATCGGCGACGCGTTTTCGGTCCGCGCCGAAGGGCCCGCGGACGTGATCGAACTGCTCGAATTCGAACTGCATGGCGACCGGCTGGAAATTGGCCGGAAGAACGAGCGCTGGAACGCGAATGCGCCCAACGGTAGGGCCACGGTCCATATCACGATGCCCATGATCCGCGGCGCGTCGGTGGCCGGCTCCGGCGACATGACGATCGACCGCGCCGAGGCCGAGGAGTTCGAGGCATCGGTGGCCGGATCGGGCAATATCGCGCTTGGCGAGCTGCGGGCGACCAGCGTCGAATTCGATATAGCCGGCTCGGGCGATATCCGCGCGGCAGGCACCGCGAGCGATATAGAAATCGGGATTGCGGGTTCGGGCAATGTGCGCGCCGGCGATCTCCGCGCGCAACGGATCGATATCCGCGTTGCCGGCTCCGGCGACATCGACGGCTATGCGACCGAACGAGTCGATGGAAATTTCATCGGTTCGGGCGATGCGACGATCCGCGGTGGCGCGCGGTGCAATGCACGCTCGATAGGATCCGGCTCGCTGCGTTGCAGCTAACTTTCGCGGGCGGCCTTTTCGGCCAGGCCTGACACGCCTTCGCGCCGGTCCAGCTCGGCCAACACATCGCCAAGCGGCACATCGCGTTCGGCGAGCAGCACGAGCAGGTGGAAGAGCAGGTCGGCAGCCTCACCCGTCAGCGCTTCGTCGCTCTCGCTGAGCGCGGCGATGACGGTTTCGGTCGCTTCCTCGCCGAGCTTGGCCGCGATCTTGCCGCGGCCCTTGGCGAACAGCTTTGCGACATAGGAAGCGTCCGGATCGCTGCCCTTGCGGCTGCGGATCACATTCTCGAGGCGGCTTAGAGTATCGGCCATGGCCTGCATCTGCGCGGGCCGCGCGGCGGCGTCAACCGTGCCCGGCCGGCGGCCTGTTCAACCCTTGGGGTCGGTGTCGCCCTTCTTGCGGCGCTTGCTGATCTGGCGGCCGATAAGAAGGCCGGTAACGCCCAGGCCGAAGAGCATCATGTCGCCGGGCGCATCGACACTGATCGCCGAAGCCGCAAGCGCCGGCGCGCCGCCGATGGCGAAGGCGGCGGCAAAGGCGATCATGATCCTCAGATATGACATTCTGGCGTCCCGGAAATTCTGCATGCCCCTGATATAACGCAAGAAACCGGCCAGTTATGGGAGGAGCGCCCTGCCCGGACCTCTTCATGGTAAATTTGGTTTTGAGATTCATGGTTACTGTAAAGTTACCCGACGTTTTTAACGCCGCGCACTGGGATTCCCGCGCCCGCCAGCGCCGCCCGCGCCTCGGTGATGCTGTGGGTGCCATAGTGGAAGATCGAGGCCGCGAGCACGGCATCGGCATGGCCTTCGGAAACGCCCGCGACGAGATGGTCGAGCGTGCCGACCCCGCCCGATGCGATGACCGGCACCGGCACCGAATCGGCGATTCTGCGAATGAGCTGCAGATCGTATCCGTCCTTCGTCCCGTCCCGGTCCATCGAGGTGACGAGCAGCTCGCCCGCGCCCAAGGATGCGAGCCTTTGGGCATGGGCGACGGCGTCGATGCCGGTCGCGCGGCGGCCGCCATGGGTGAAGATCTCCCAACCGCTTCCCGCATGCCGCGCGTCGATCGATCCGACAACGCACTGGCTGCCGAAGCGCTCGGCCATGTCGACGACGAGTTCGGGCCGGGCGACGGCGGCGGAATTGACGGCAACCTTGTCGGCGCCCGCGAGCAATAGCCGGCGGGCATCCTCGGGCGTGCGCACGCCGCCGCCGACGGTGAGCGGCATGAAGCACACCGCTGCCGTCCGCTCGACAATATGGAGTAGCGTGTCGCGCTCCTCATGGCTCGCCGTGATGTCGAGAAAGCAGAGTTCATCGGCCTCGGCCGCGTCATAGACGCGGGCCTGTTCGACCGGATCGCCGGCATCCTGCAGCTCGACGAAATTGACGCCCTTGACCACCCGGCCGTTGGCGACGTCGAGACAGGGGATGATGCGGGTGCGGACCGTCATCGCGAGGCCAGCGCGATCGCCGTGGCGAGATCGAGCGTGCCGTCATAGAGCGCCCGGCCCGTGATTACGCCCTCGATACCGCTTTCGGCATGGATATTGAGCGCATGGATATCGCCGATCCCCTTGACGCCGCCCGAGGCGATGACGGGAATATCGGTCGAGCGGGCGAGATCGACCGTGGCATCGACATTGCAGCCCTTGAGCAGCCCGTCGCGGCCGACATCGGTGAACAGCAGCGCCGCGACGCCGGCGTCCTCGAAGCGCCGGGCCATGTCGAGTACGCTGACTTCGGAGGTTTCGGCCCAGCCCTGGGTCGCGACGAAGCCGCCCTTGGCGTCGACGGCGACGACGATGCCGCCTTCATTGTCGCGCGCGGCGCCTTTGACGAAATCGGGATCGGTCAGTGCTGCCGTGCCGATCACGATGCGCGAGACGCCGATATCGAACCAGCGCTCGACGGATTCGCGGTTGCGGATGCCGCCGCCCAGCTGGACATGGCCGGGGAAGGTTTCGACGATGCTCTCGACCGCCTCGACATTTTTCGCTTCGCCCGCGAACGCGCCGTCGAGATCGACGACATGCAGATATTCGGCCCCGGCCTCGGCGAAAAGCCGCGCCTGATCGGCGGGATCGTCGCCATAAACGGTGGCCCTGTCCATATCGCCCTCGGCAAGCCGGACGACCTGGCCGGCTTTGAGATCGATCGCCGGAAAGATGATCATGCTCATGTGTCGAACCTCAGGGTTGCCAGTCCAGGAAACGGCGCAGGAAGGACAGGCCGTAGGTTTGGGATTTTTCGGGGTGAAACTGGACGCCGATCATATTGTCGCGGCCAATGGCGGCGGTCACCGGCCCGCCATGATCGGTGACGGCATAGGCGGCGCCCGGCTCGTCGAGCTCCAGCGCATAGCCATGCAGGAAATAGGCTTCGCCGCATTCGAGCAGCGGCGGCTTGCCGGTCAAATTCACATCGTTCCAACCCATATGCGGGATTTTGAGCCGGGAATCGGCGGCGGCAAGCGGCCGCACCGAGCCCGCGATCCAGCCGAGCCCTTCATGCACGCCATGTTCTTCGCCGCGTGTCGCCATCAGCTGCATGCCGACGCAGATGCCGAGGAAAGGCCGCGCCTTGTCGATCACCGCTTCGCCGAGCGCTTCGATCATGCCGGGCAGCCCGGCCAGTGCGTCGCGGCAATGGCCGAAAGCGCCGACCCCGGGAAGGACGATGCGGTCGGCGGCGCGCACGGCGTTCGCATCGGCCGTCACCGCGACGCCCTCGGCGCCGGCTGCCGTCAGCGCGTTGTGCACGGATCGAAGGTTGCCGGCGCCATAGTCGATGAGCGCAATGCGCTCGCTCATCCTCCAAGCGTTCCCTTGGTCGAGGGAATGGCGCCTTCCTTGCGCGGATCGATCTCGACCGCGTCGCGCAGTGCCCGCGCCAATCCCTTGAAGATGCTTTCGCAGATATGGTGGTTATTCTCGCCGTACAGCGTCTCGATGTGCAAGGTGATCCCGGCCGATCCCGCGAAGCTGTGAAACCAGTGCTGGATGAGCTCGGTATCCATCTCGCCGAGCCGTTCCTGCGTGAAGCCCGAATTCCACACCAGAAAGGACCGGCCCGAAATGTCGAGCGCGACGCGGCTCAATGTCTCGTCCATCGGCGAATAGGCCGAGCCGTAGCGACGGATCCCGGCCTTGTCGCCGAGCGCCTTGGCAACCGCTTCGCCGAGCGCAATCGCGCTGTCTTCGGTGGTGTGATGCTGGTCGACATGCAGGTCGCCGGCGACCTTGAGATCGATGTCGATCAGCGAATGGCGCGAAAGCTGTTCGATCATGTGATCGAGAAATCCGATGCCGGTCGAAACGGTATAGTTTCCCTTGCCGTCGAGGCTGATCTCGACGGCGATATCGGTCTCGCCGGTCTTGCGCTGGATCGTCGCGGTCCGCATGGCGCGGGCTATAGCTGAAAATCCGCCTTGCGCAACGTACCGGCTTGACCCGTGGCGCGCGGGCGTTCACCAAAACGCCATGAGCGACGACGCCCCCGACAGCCTGATTCCCTATGACGAGATCGTCCAGGAGGCGCTGCGCGCCGTTGTCGGCCGCGTTCTGGGCGAAGTCGGCGAGGCCGGAGACCTGCCCGGCGAGCATCATTTCTACATCACTTTCAAGACCCGCGCGCCCGGCGTCGATATTCCCGATCATCTGATGGAGCGCTTTCCCGACGAGATGACGATCGTCCTCCAGAAGCGCTTCTGGGACCTGACGGTGAGCGACGAGGGTTTTTCAATAGGGCTCAGCTTCAACCAGGTTCCCGCGATCCTGGTCGTCCCTTTCGCCGCGATCACCGGCTTCGTCGATCCGGCGGTCAATTTCGCGCTGCAATTCCAGGCGCAGATCGAAGGCGTCGAGCCCGAAACCGCCGACCATGCCGAAAACGATCCGCCGCCGATCGAGCCGGTCGAGGATGGTTCGAACGTCGTCGCGGTCGATTTCAAACGCAAGAAATAGCCGTCGATCCGCCCTATAGGGGGCGTGATGCAACAACCGGGATGTGATTCGCCATGACCGACGAAACCCGCACGGAAACCGATTCCATCGGCCCGATCGAAGTGCCCGCCACGGCCTATTGGGGCGCGCAGACGCAGCGGAGCCTCGAGAATTTTCCTTTTCCCGCGCATGAGCGGATGCCGATCGGTATCGTCCACGCGCAGGCGGCGGTGAAACAGGCGGCGGCGCGCACCAACAAGAAGCATGGCCTCGACGAGACGATCGCCAATGCCATCGAGGAGGCGGCGACCAGGATCCGCAGCGGCGCCTTCGATGAAAGCTTCCCGCTGACGATCTTCCAGACGGGCAGCGGCACCCAGACCAATATGAACGTCAACGAGGTGATCGCCGGTATCGCCAACGAGGCGCTCGCGGGGACGCGCGGCGGCAAGGAGCCGGTGCACCCCAATGATCATGTCAACATGTCGCAAAGCTCGAACGACAGCTTCCCGACCGCGCTCCATGTCGCGACCGCGGTGGCGACGCGCGATGCGTTGTTGCCCGCGCTTGAGGTACTGACGACAGCGCTGATCGCCAAGGCCGAGGCCTGGGACCATATCGTCAAGATCGGGCGGACGCATACCCAGGATGCGACGCCGCTAACCTTGGGTCAGGAATTTTCGGGCTATGCCGCGCAGCTCGTCAGCTGCAAGGCGCGGATCGAAGGCGCGCTGAAAGGCAATATCGCCAAGCTCGCGATCGGCGGCACGGCCGTCGGCACCGGGCTCAACGCGCCCGAAGGCTGGGCGACCGACATGGCCGAAACGATCAGCGACATCACGGGTTTCGCCTTCGAAAGCGCGCCGAACAAGTTCGAACAGCTCGCCGCCAAGGACGGACTCGTCTTCTTTTCCGGCGCGCTCAACACCTTGGCGGTGGCATTGAACAAGATCGCCAACGATATCCGTTTCCTCGGTTCCGGCCCGCGCTCGGGATTGGGCGAGCTTTCGCTGCCCGCCAACGAGCCCGGCAGCTCGATCATGCCCGGCAAGGTCAATCCCACCCAGTGCGAGATGATGACGATGGTTGCCGCGCAGGTGATCGGCAACAATCAGGCGGTCACCGTCGGCGGAATGCAGGGGCATTTCGAGCTCAACGTCTTCATGCCGCTGATCGGCTCCAACGTCCTGCGTTCGATCGAGCTGCTGTCGATCGGCATGACGAGCTTCGCCGAACGCTGCGTCGAGGGCATCGAGGCGAATGAGGAACAGATCAAGGCGCTGGTCGATCGCTCGCTGATGCTGGTCACCGCGCTGGCGCCCGAAATCGGTTATGACAATGCAGCCGCAATCGCCAAGCATGCGCATAAAAAGGGCCAGACGCTGAAAGAGGCGGGTCTCTATCTCGGCCTTGTCGACGAGGAAACCTTCGACCGCGTCGTGAGACCGGAGAAGATGCTGGGACGCTAGAGCGCCGATTGCCACTCGCGGATCGCGTCGATCGGCCAGACGAGCATGACGATGTTGAGGGTCAGATTGTCGCGGATCGTCCAGAGCGTGAACAGTTCGAAGAGAAGCGCGATGATGACCGTCGGCCACAGCCCGATTCTGCGCGCGATGAAAAAGCCGACCGCCATCCAGCCGACATCGGCCATCGAATTGAGGATCGAATCCCCCGAATAGCCGAAGGCCGCTGTCGCCTCGCGATAGCGGTTGATGATGATCGGGGAATTTTCGAGCACCTCCCAGCCAGCCTCGATCGCCACCGCCAGCGAGAAGCGCAGGCCCAGCGGCCTATTGCGCATCCACCGCCAGAGCAGGCCGTAGAAGATGAAGCCGTGGATGATATGGCTCGGCGTGTACCAGTCGGCGATATGCTGGCTGTTGTCGGGGCCATGGACCTCGCCGACCCACAGCTTGATCTCGCCGCAGGTGCAGATCGGGTTGCGGCCCATCAGATAGAGGCTGACGGCGGCGGCCACCGCGATCGCCGCAGCCACCAGCCACCATTTACGCGACATGCCCAAGGTCACTCGGCTTCGCCCGCGTCGCTATTCTCCGCGGGAGGCTGGCGGGTATTCTGATCGTGGACGAGCCACCATTCGCCGTCCTGAAGCGCGAAGACGAGCAGCAGGTAGAAGCGCGAAGGCGCGTCCTGTCCCTCCATCGTGAAGGTGACGTCGAGCAGGGCGAAGCCCATTTCGGCGGTTACCTGCTTTTCGACGATTTCATATTGGAAATCATAATCGAGGGCGAGAAACTCGCGCATGTCGGCCATATAGGCTTCCAGCCCCTCGACCCGTTCGCCGCCCGGATAGATGAGCTGGAAATCGGGCTGCTCGGTGATCGTCGCCTCGAAGGCCGGGAAATCGCCCTGCCGGATCGCCGCCATGTGGCGATCGAAGGTGCAGTCGAAATCGCATTCGGGTGCCGGCGCTTCGGCGCTGCATCCCGCGATCAGGGGCAACGCCGCCAATCCTGCAAATTTCCGCATCTTGCGTCCCCTGTCTTGACCTTTCCCGCCGCTTGCGCGAACCGGCCCTATGGCAGATCCGATCACGCGTCGCGGGCTTCTCTACGTTCTTTCATCGCCGAGCGGCGCGGGCAAGTCCACAATCGCCCGCAAGCTTCTTGTCTCCGATTCCGAGCTGACGCTTTCGGTGTCGGCAACGACGCGCCCGATCCGCGCGGGCGAGATCGACGGCAGCCATTATCACTTCAAGACCGACGCCGAATTCGATGCGATGGTCGAGCAAGGCGCATTCCTCGAATGGGCGCATGTCTTCACCAATCGCTACGGCACCCTGAAAGCGGAAGTGGACCGGACGCTTGAAGCCGGGCGCGACGTGCTGCTCGATATCGACTGGCAGGGGACGCAGCAGCTGAAACAGGTCGATCCCGACATCGTCCGCGTCTTTATCCTGCCGCCCTCGATGGCCGAACTCGAGCGCCGGCTGCGCGGGCGGGGCACCGACAGCGACGAAGTGATCGCCGGACGGATGGAGCGCGCGGCGGCCGAGATCAGCCATTGGGCCGAATATGACTATGTCCTGGTCAATGACGATGCCGAGGTTTGCGCCGCCAAGGCGCACGCGATTCTCGAGGCGGAGCGGCTGCGGCGCGCCCGGCGCACGGGGCTTGTCGATTTCGTTCGCACGTTAATCGGCTAGGGGATCGGCCAGGGGGTCGGCCGAGGGATTGGGTGGTGCGCGGCCTTTTCAATTCGCCGCAACAGGCTTAGCCTTCGCTCCAGATACAGGGAGAGGGCCTTATGATACGCGTCTTCATCGGTTCGATCGCGGCGGCCGTCGCGATGTTCGTCATCGGGTTTATTTTCTACGCGACACCGCTTGCCAATATTCATGTCGGCGGGCTCGGCGACGAGCAGGCAGCGGCTGTCCAGTCGGTGCTCGCGGCGAACATGGATGCCAGCGGCCCAGACACGGTGCTCGTGCCCTATCCGGACGGCGAAGCGCAGCAGCGCATGTATATCGACGGTCCCATCGCGATGATCCACTATAATCCCAGCGGTTTTGCGCTCGGCGACAGCGGATCGCTGGTTGGCGGCTTCGTGCACATGCTGATCACGGCCTTCTTGCTGGGCGGCGCGCTCTATTCGCTAGCCGGCCATGTCCGCGATTTCGGTGCACGGCTTTCGATTATCGTGCTGTTCGGGATAGCCGCCGCGGTGTTCATGCATGCCGGCACCCCGATCTGGTACCATCAGGACTGGACCTATCATCTCTATGTCGCGATCGCCGACGCGGTGATCTTCATCGCCGGGGGCGCGGTCATCGCGAAATGGTTCCTGCCGAAAAGGATCGATAGCGACGACCGCTTCGGGGAAGAAACAAGCTAGGAGGCGTCGAGCAGCCGCAGAAAGCGCATCGCGGCGGCGAATTCGCGGCGCTTCGTATCGCGGGCGGCGATCGCTTCCTCATCCTCGCCCCAGTGCGTTTCCTGCCACGCTTCGTCGAGCCGGGTCGCCTCCCACACTTCGTCCTCTTCGAACGCGCCTTCGGCGAGCGCCAGCGCCCCGACCAGCGAACCGCCCAGCTGGACGAGCGGCGAGAGCGGCGCGAGATGAAAGGCGTCATAGGCTTCTACCGCCGCCTGCAGCCGCGCGACGGTTTCATCGGGTTGGGGGCGGTGGACGATGGCGGTCGTCGTCTCGAAGCCGATATCGTAACGCTGCATCGCCCAGTCGAGCAGCGGATCCCAGGCCTCGCTTTGCCGTTTTGCGAGCTCGGCCGGGCTGTCGGCGCGATAGCAAAAAAGATCCGCCTCGCCATAGCGGGCGAGTTCGGCGGCGAAGCTTGCGGGATCGGGCGCGATCCGGTCGATCGCCGCATTGGCAAGGCCGGTGAGCGGCATCGAGAGCGGATCGATTTCCTCGGCCTGGCCGTTCCATTCGGCGGCGATGCCATAGCCGAGTTGTTCGGCGGGCACGGCCAGCGCGGCGCGCGCCGGCGTCTTTACCGGCCTGCCGTCCAGTGCGATCCCCCAGCCTTGATCGGTGCGGACCGCTTTGGCTTCTTCGTAAAAACGCTTCATCGTCCCGGCCTCATTCCGATGGCGGGCTTTTCCACTGACGCGCGAGGAGGGAAGGCAGCACAATCGCTTCGAACGCGCCGAGCGCGAACAAGGGAAGGCCGATCAGCGGCCAGCCGCCGATGCGCAAGATGTCGCCGGCCCATATCCACATCCCCAGGATCATCAGCACGATCCCGGTGAAACGCAGCAGTTGCAGCATCTGCCAGCGGGATTTGGCCAGTCGTTCGCGGTCTTCGGGGGTCATGCAATCCTCTCCAATATGCCGGCGAGTTCGCCTGGATGGTCGGCGATAATATCCGCGCCTGCCGCCATGAGTTCGTCGGCCTCGTGATAGCCCCAGGCGACGCCGACGGCCAGCACGCCTGCCGCCTTGCCCATCGCCATGTCGAAGCTGGTGTCGCCGATTATCGCTGCGCGTGCGGCCTGCGCGCCGGTATCGGCAAGGCAGGCCTCGATCATGGAAGGGTGCGGCTTGGAAGGGTGGCGGTCGGCCGTGTGCAGGGTGACGAAGCGACGGGTGAGGTCGTGCCCGGCCAGCACATGGGCGAGCCCGCGATCGGATTTGCCCGTCGCTACGCCGAGCAGCCAGCCCGCGCCCTCGAGCGTGTCGATTGCCTCGGCGATGCCGTCATAGAGCGGCTCGTGGACGGCGCCGGTTGCGCGCAGCTCGAAAAAGGCGGTCTTGTAGGATTCGGCCATGGCTTCGTGATCGCCGGGCCCCGCATCGGGCAGCAGCGCCTGCATGGCTTCGACCAGGCTCAGGCCGACGACGCGGCGGGTGGTCGCGCGCGGCGGCGGCTCCAGGCCGGCCCCGGTGAAGGCGTGTTCCATCGCCTCGCAGATATTGCCCTGGCTATCGACGAGCGTGCCGTCGCAATCGAAGATGGCGAGGCGGATGCTCATGCGTCGAGATTGCGCATCCAATGGGCGATCGCGGCGCGGCCATTCGCCTCGATCGCGTCGGCGGCGGCGCCCCGCGCATCCTCGCTCTTGTTCTGGCCGAGCTTGATTGTGCCGCGCCAGGCCTTCACCTCCATCGCGAAGCCGGTGATCGCGCCCGTCATCTTGTCGAACAGGCCGTCGGACATCTTGGCGCGCGTCCAGGGCGTCTTTTCGAGGCGGCTTTCCTGCTCGGCCGTCAAGGCGTCGATCCCGGCGACCAGATCTTCCTTCGAAAGTTTCGATACCGTGCCTTCGAGTTCCACCGACACATAGTTCCAGGTCGGCACCTGATCGAGCTCGCCATACCAGTCGGGGCTCACATAAGCATCGGCGCCGGTGATCACGAACAACGCGGTCTTGCCGCCCAGATGGCGGCGCATCGCGTTGCCATTTGCGAGGTGGAAGAACAGCCGGTCGCCCTGGAGCAGGCCCGGCACATGGGCGACGCGCGGGCCGTCCGGCGTTTCGGCAAACAGAGCGCCGAAGCCGATCGATCCGACGAAATCGGCCATCGCCTCGCGGTCCTGCCAGTGGAAACGGGGATTGGGATGCATCAGCTGCGTCCTTTCTTCGCGTTGCCCTTCTTCGCATCGCCTTGCCCGCGCTGGCGGCGCTCGCCGCGCCGCGCCTTGCGGACATCCTTGGCATAGGCTTTGGCGGCGCGCTTTTGCGCTGTGCGCTGGTCCTCGGGGGGCGCCTCGTCGAAGACATGATCGGCCAGCGCCGGATCGAAGCCGAGGCTGGCGAGCGTTGCCAAGAAATGATCGGGCAGGTCCGCAGTCATATCGAGCGTGCCGCCATCGGGATGGGGCAGGACAAGGCGGCGGGCATGAAGGTGCAGCTTGCGGCTGATATTGCCTGTCAGGAAGGCTTCGGTCGCGCCATATTTGCCATCGCCGACGATCGGGTGGCCGATCGCCGCCATATGCGCGCGCAGCTGGTGGGTGCGCCCGGTATAGGGCTGGAGCGCGACAAAGGCGGCGCGGTTGCCGGCGCGCTCGATCACCTTGTAGCGCGTCTTCGCCTGCTGGCCGCTCTCGTCGACATGCATCTTCTCGCCGCCGGTGCCCGGCTGTTTCGCGAGCGGCAGATCAATCACGCCGTCCTGTATTTCGGGCACACCCATGACGATTGCCCAGTAGATCTTCACCGTCTTGCGCGTCGAAAAAAGCTTGGAGAAATAGGCGGCGGCCCTGGGGGTGCGCGCGACGAGCAGAACGCCGCTGGTATCCTTGTCGAGCCGGTGGACGAGTTTCGGCCGGATATCGAGATCATAGTCGAGCGCGTCGAGCAGCCCATCGACATGATCCTTGATCTTGGTTCCGCCCTGGGTCGCAAGCCCCGGCGGCTTGTTGAGGACAAGCGCGGATTTGTCGCGGTGAAAATCGAGGCTGCGCGCGAAATCGATCTGATCCTGGCTCAGCGGCGCGCGCTCCCGCTTCGGCTTCGCCGATTTCGGCGCTTCGGCCGGGGGCACGCGGATCACCTGTCCGGTCTCGATCCGGTCGCCCGGCGCGGCGCGCTTGCCGTCGAGGCGCAGCTGGCCGGTCCGCGACCAGCGCGAGACGATGTTGAACGTCGCTTCGGGCAAATGCCGCTTGAACCAGCGATCGAGCCTGATGCCGTCATCCTCGGCATCGACGGTGAACTGGCGGACATCGTCGCTGAAGGTCTTGCTCATGCGGTTACCCTGACAATCCAGAGGCCGACGAACAGCGCGCCGACCGAGGCGAGCACCGATAGCAGCGCATAGCCGACGGCGATGCCCAAGGCTCCCCGCTCGATCATGTTGACGGTTTCGAGGCTGAAGGCGGAAAAGGTCGTGAACCCACCGAGCAGGCCGACGCCGAGAAACAGCCGCCAGCCCTCGCCGCCATCGACATAGCGGGCGAGGATGCCGACAAGCAGGCCCATCGCGAAACCGCCGAGAATGTTGGCGCTCAATGTGCCCCAGGGGAAGCCGGGGCCGAAATGGTGGAGCGTGGTACGGCCGAGCAGGAATCGCAGTCCCGCTCCGATCGCGCCGCCCGCCATGACGAGAAGGATATGAGGCATGGCCGCCGTCTAGCGAAGCGGCGGCGCTTGGGCTAGTCGCCGCGTTCGACTAGCGCCCGTTATTGGCGATGATGTCGACGTCGGTGCCGCCGCCCGATCGCGCGGCGAAGATGATGTAATAGGCGCCCTCGTCGCGCGCGCGATAACCGCCCAGAACATGATCGCCGTGGCGGAGCTGGTGCTCGGACGAATAGCCCGAACGAACGGCGCGTGTGTAATACCAGTCGAGCAGCCGGTCCATTGAGGCTGCCGTGCGGAAGCTGACGACGCGAACGCGGCAGCCCTCCGTGTTCTTGCCCGCGGCCTCGATCACTTCCGCGCCGGGATAGACGTCGAACGGACGCGGCAGGGCAGAGGCCCATTGCATGCCGTAGACGACAGGCTCGGGGCATTCGCGGAAATCGGGTTCGCTCGCCTGGCGTTCCGCCAGTGCGCCGAGCGTTGTCTCGCCCTGCGCGGCACTGCGGCTGCCGGCCGCCGAACATTCGACGCAATCCTCGCCCTGTGTCGGTGCCGGCGCGGAGAGCAGGCGGCCTTGCGCGATGGCGCGCTGGGCGTCGGCCACGCTGTGCATCGTATCGGGGATCGGAACCCCGCTCACCGCGTCGCCGGGCAGCGCGGCGTTGGCGTTGGACTGGCCGGCCAGTTCCTGGTCGACCATGATCTGGTCTTCGAGCGCCGCGGTCAGCGCCGGATCGCTGTTGTCGGCTTCGCCGAGCAGCGCTTCGTCCATCGCCTGTGCGTCGGCATCGGTTTGCCCCGTCCCGCAGGCGGTGACGCCGAGGCCAAGCGCGAGGATCGCGGCAGTCGTTGAGAATCGGTTAAGCTTCATCATCGGGGCTCCATCGAAGGAAGCCCGGATTTTCGTCGCTAAAGGTTACCAAAGCGTTGAAACTTATGGTGAACGCGAAAAAATTTTACGATTTCTTCACTTTTCCGCCGGGGGCGGGGCGGGGGGGGGACCGGTGGGCCTATTCGAAATTGCCGATGATCAGGGAGACCATCGTGCTGTCCGGCCCGGTTGCGGTTGCCGTAATATTCGCGCCGCTTTCGCCGCCATTCTTGCGGGCGCTCAGCGCCAGCATCTGCGTGCTCGTGACTTCGGCTTCGATCGTGTAGCCGCGACTCTCAAGCGCTTCGCGATAAAAGGCTATCACTGCTGCCGGCGGATCATCGGTCTGGAAGGTTACGACCTGTCCGGAGCCGCCATCGCTGGCGCTGGCGTCCATCTGGGCGCTGCCGTGGGATTGTCCGCCCGGATAGGATGGCAGGTCGCCCGCGCGCGTACCCATGGAATCCCCGGTGTGGATCGTCACGCTGCCGTCTTCGGAGGTGATCGTCACGCCGGGAGCATCGCCTTGCGTCCCGATCTCGGCATCCTCCACGGCGGTGTCCTCCTCGGCCTGGCCGCCGCCCGGCATGCAGGCCGCCATCGCGAATCCGGTTGCCGTTATCACACAGATATTCGGCATTTCCGCTCTCCCTCGATCCTTGAATCGACCCGATTAGTGCCTTATATCCATAATACAGTAGAATATCGCGTAGACGGAGCCTAGCCAATGCTGAATCTTCTCTCCTTTGTCGTGGGGCTGATCGCCGCCGTTGTCGCCTTTGTCGGGCTGATCCCGGTGCTCGGCTGGCTTAACTGGCTGATGCTTCCGATCGCCTTTGTCGGCGTCGTGCTCGGCGCTCTCTCGTCGAGCAATGGCGGCCGCAATTTCAACCTGATCGTGATGGCCATCGGCATCATTCGCCTCTGGCTGGGCGGCGGGATACTCTAAGCGAATCCGCCCGACGGATCGCGCGGCTTGTGGCGGATGAGGCGCGAGGTTTCGACCGCCGCCTGGCGGTGGACGACGGCCTTCTGATAGTCGGGATTGGCGATCATCTCGAAAAAGGCGTGCGCCGCCGGATAATGGGCGACGAAGGCCGCGTCCCAGCGCTCGTCTTCCGGCCCGATCACCATGCATTGCGGCTCGCCCGACCATAAAAGCGTGCCGCCGACGCGCTGAAACACCGGCCCGCTTTCCTTGCCGTACAAGCCATAAGCCTCGGCGCCGCTCAGGCCCTTGCCGGCGAGGTCATGTCCTTCGGGATAGGCCGCCTTTTCGAGAAAGCGAATCAGGTTGAGCATCGCAATGGGCTCATCCCGGTCGAGCGCCTTGAAGGCTTCGAAATGGGCGCGGCTGGGATCGACATAGCGGTCTTCGGTCATGGTGGGAGTGTCACTGCCGCCGCCCTGCCCGTCAAGCGTTGCGTTCTTGGTTTTTGTGATATATCATAACTCAATCAATGCTGAGCCGAGGAGAGAAAATATGTTTCGCCACGGAATCCAGACCATCGACGCCAAGCCGATGAGCGATCTCAATACGACGCCGCTGATCGACGTCATGCTCGTCTTGCTCATCATGTTCCTCGTCGCGATCCCCGTGATGACGCACAAGATCCCAATGACCTTGCCGGCGGGGCCGCCGATGATCGGTGAACCCACGCGCACGCACCGGCTCGACATTACCGACCAGGGCGTGCTGTTCTGGGATGGCGCGGCGATATCGGCGCCGGAACTGGCCGTACGGCTGGACGCAGTCGTTGCCGATCCGGCGGCGCCCATGCTGGAGATCGCTGCTGCGCCCCAGGCTCGCTACGAGCGCGTCAACCGGGCGTTGGCGACGATTGCGCGTTCCGGCGCGCAGCGGGTCGGCTTTGTTGGCAACCGGGATTTCGCCGGCGGCTTCTAGGGCGCCGCTTGCGCGAGGCCGTTTTTCCCGGCACTGTCGGAGTATGGGAAAAGCGCGATGGATTGCGGCGGCGGCGGCCGGAACGGCGGCGGTCGCAGCGGCCGCCTATTATCTCAATGAACGCAACAGCGAAAAGCCCGATTACGACCTGCTGATCGAGGAAGGGCGTTTTGCCCTGCGCGATTATCCGCCGCTCGCAGTGGCGGAAACGGTGCAGGAGGGACAGCGCGAAACCGCGTTCGGCAACGGCTTCCGTGTGCTTGCCGACTATTTTTTCGTCCGCTCGCGCCCGGGCAAGAAAATCCCGATGACATCGCCGGTTCTCTCCGATCGCGTCGGAGACGAGGATCAGTGGCGCACGCGTTTCATGTTGCCTGCTCGGCTGCTGGCTGAGGAAACGCCGCCGCCGCCCGCCGGCGTCGACATCGATGAAATCCCGGCGCGGCGAATGGCCGCGATCCGCTTTGCCGGGAGCGCGGACGATGCGATGCTCGCTGAGAAAGAGGCCGAGCTGCGCGAATGGATGGCGGCGAACGATATCGAAGCCTCTGGTCCCGCTGAATACGCCTTCTATAACTCGCCCTTCATTCCCGGTGCGCTGCGCCGCAACGAGGTGCTGATCCCCGCCGCCTAGCGCCGGTTCTTACCGATCCGTTTCAACGAAAGATTGCCGGCGACGGTCAGCACGATGGCGGCGATGAAAAAGCCGGTGATGCCGCCGGCCATGATCGCGACGGCGATCATGAATATGGCAATGCCCGCGATCTGCGCTATCGAAATCTGGGGTACGCTTGCGGATTCCGACTTTCCTTCGGAATGGGCAGGGGGGCTTGGCTGCCGCGCCGATCCTTCAAGGCCGGTCGAGGCGCCCTTGCGTTCGAGAAGTTCGACCAGCCGGTTGTCGCGCGGCGCCTCCCGCACTCCGGCGCGGGAGGGCATCAGGTCACGGGCTTGTTTGGGCTGCTGGTTGGTGCTCGCCTCCAGGACGATCAGGCGGCCGCCCCGCTCGATTACCCGATATTGTGATTGTGGAGCATCCAAGGCGCATCCCCTTCCCGATCCTGTCTATACCAGCAGGACCGGGCGGAAAAGCACCTTGGTTCGGTTGCGATCCGAAAGGGAACTAGCGGCACTCGGCGTCGCTGCGGTCGATCTCGCGGCCGATCAGCGCGCCGGCAGCAGCGCCGATGATCGTACCGGCGGTGCGGTCACGCCCGCCGTCGATTTCGCGGCCGACAAGCGCGCCGACCCCGCCGCCGATCAACAGACCGACCGTGCCGTCGTCGCGGCGGCAGCGATAGCGGCCTTCGCCATCGCGCCAGATGCGGCCATCATAGCCGCGGTGGCGGCCGTTGTTGTGGCCGGGATGATAGGCGACCTGCTGGTGTCCGGCATGGCCCCAAGCGGGCGCATGGGCGGGCGGATCCGCCAGAGCAGGCGTGGATATCGCGACAGCGGCGAGAGCGAGAACAGGAATACGCATCACAAGGTCCTTTCCAGGCGTCTTTTCGGGCATCGGTTTTAGGCCCCGATACCACCATAACTCGCTTCCCTAACGAGTGGTTTCATGAACCTCACACAACGCGCCGAAATGCGCCAAGACGTGCGACGGGGCGGACTGGCCGTGCGGCGAACCGCAGATCAGCCTCCTTCGGCGCGCCGGAAAAACTGTCGGTTGCCGATCCGCCAGTTTTCACCGCCATCGGTCGACATTTCCATGCGCGAGCGGAAACTGTCGCGGCCGATATCATAGCGGGTGAATCGGAGCATCAGGCTCGATCCGCCTGACATCGGCGTGTCGGGCGTGATGCGCGTTTCGCCATTGTCGGGCCCTGCCATCCGCCACAGATGGCCATCGGCGCCGACCGAGACCATCTCGATCTCATGGGTCGAGGGGCGCAGGAAGAAGAGGATGCCCGATGCCTGGTTGAGCTCGGGCATTGTGCTCATGCCCGATACCACGCGGTCGGGCACGACCCAGCCGAAGCGGTACTGCCCTTCCATCGCCCGGCTCGACCCGTCTTCGCCGATAAACTCGGTCGTCACGTCCCACAGCCCGATGACATGGCGAAGCTGGGAGACGCCTTCGGGCGCAGGTTCGGGCGGCGGTGTCTGGGCAGCCAGCGGGCTTGCCAGTATCAACACCGCGGCGGCGATCGGGGCGATGGCGCGTGCCAGGGCCATAGGGGTCCCTCCCTTCGGATGAGCGCCTACCATTGCGTATCCGGCACCGCGATGGCTAGGGCTGATTCGATGAGCGACGGCGGCAAGCGACGGAAGACGGAGCCCGGAGGCGGCGAGATCGCCGCGCTATTCGGCCCGGACGGGCGGCTGCGGCTGCGCGTCACCCCCAATGCGAAGCGCGAGCGGCTGGCGGTCGAGGTCGATGCCCCGGGCGGCCCGCGCCTGCGCGTCTGGGTGACCGCGGTGCCGGAGGACGGCAAGGCCAACAAGGCCGTGGTGAAGCTGCTCGCAAAAGCACTAGGGAAGCCGAAATCGGCCTTCGTCATCGAGCATGGCGAAACGGCGCGCGACAAGACGATCCGCGTCACGCGCGGCTAGCCGCTCCTAGTCGACACGGCTGCGCTCAGCCTTCCTTCGACGCGCAGGCGATGCAGAGCGCGGCTTCGGGCCGGGCGTCCAGCCGGGCGGGCGCGATATCGCCGCCGCAGCGCACGCAGACGCCATATTCGCCGTCCTCGATTCGCGAGATGGCGCGTTTTACCGAGGAGATTTCGCGCGTCACCAGCGCGGCCTGTCCCTCCAGCGCGTCGTCATCCTCGCGCTCCACGGCGCGTTCGGAGCTGTCGGGATCGGCTGGTTCGTCGAGATCGCGTTCGATATGCGCCTGGCGTCCCTCCAGCTCGGCAAGCTGGGCTTCGAGTTTCGCTTTCGCGGCGGAAAAATCGGTCATCGGGTCATATTCTCCCAAAAAAAGGGGCGGCTTGCCGAATCGCTAACGCAAGGCCCGCCCTTGCGTCTTGATCCAGCGCAAAAGATCCTGGATCCGGCCCGGATAGGTTGACACGGTCGGCACAGCCTCAAAGGCAAAAAATCCGCTCGTACTTCTGCCCGGAACGGCGCTGTAAAAAAAGGCAAAAAAAGCGACCGTAAAGCTATCATATCATGTCCGCCTGTCTGTAGGATAGCGACGAGAATCGCCCCGCTCCCGCCCTTGGGGGGCGGGATGGCCGGCGAAAGGAAGCGAGGAGGACAGCCATGGCCCGGGACCGGCGCATCGACGCTTATATTGCAGAGCGCACCGCCGCTTTCGCGCAGCCGATCCTGCACGCGATCCGCAAGGCGATGCACAAGGCGGACGATGCGATCGAGGAAAGCATCAAATGGGGCGCGCCGGCCTTTCTCTGGAACGGCCGGACGCTCGCGCTCATGGCGTCGTTCAAGAAGCACGCCGTGCTCAATTTCATCCGCGACAAGGAATTGGATTTTGCGGGGCTGGGGCTCGAGGACAAGTCGGACGAGGCGATGGGGCGGCTGGGCCGGATCGAGAGCGCGGCAGAACTGCCGCCCGAGCGGACCATCATTGCCATCGCCCGGGCCGCCATCGCGCTGGAACAGGCGGGCCCGCGCAAGAAGGCAGCGAAAAAAGGGCCGATAAAGGTGCCGGCCCTACCCAAGGCCTTCGAGGACGCGCTCGCCGCCAACCCGCGGGCAAAGGCGGTTTTCAGCGGTTTTCCGCCCGGCGCACGGCGCGAATATGTCGAATGGATTGCCGAAGCGAAACAGGATGCGACCCGCGACAGGCGCATCGCGACGGCGATCGAATGGCTGGTCGAAGGCAAGAAACGCAACTGGAAATATGAAAAATGCTGAACGGGAACCGCGGCCCTTTTTAACCCGTTGTTGACGCACTTTCCGGTAATCGGGCGACGGGGGTTTTATGGACGAGTATTACGCCATCGCATTGGGAGCGCTGGCCGCCATCGGCGGCTTCATGGCGCTGTTCATCTTCTTCGGCCTGCGCGGTAACCGGCCGGACCTGCTGGGCCCGCCAGCCGATTTCGGCCAAAGGGATTCGGACGGGCGTGCGTTCGGCAAGAAACCGGCGGTGCGCCCCGCGCCGGTCGCGCGCACGCCGCTGCCGCGCCCCGCCAAGACCCCGCCCGCGCCTCAGCCTGCCATGGCCGCCATGGCCGAATCCGCCTCTCTCGATCCGGTATCCGCCGATCCGGCGCCGGGCCCCGCGCCGACGCCCGAGCGCGCCGAGTTCGACCGCGTCTGGCGGCGCGAAGGATCGGCCGGCCGCGCGCAGATGAGCGAAAGCGATTACACGCCCGAACAATATGCCGAGCGCGAGGTGAAGGCGCTGCTTCTCCAGGGCCAGCGGGCCCGCGCGCTTCGCCATGTGATGTTCGAACTGGCGATGCCGTTCGAGGACGCCGAATCCTATGTCGACCGGCTGGCGATGAGCATCCGCCGCTAAGCTTGGCGATCCCGGCCCCGCGATCCCGGCCCCGCTATTCGGCGGCCGGTTCTTCCGCCGCTTCATGGCCATGGCTGAAGATGCGCGCGAGCTTCCAGCCATCCCCGGTCAGCCGCCACAGCTGCAGGAAGCGCGCCCGCCCGGCAAGCCGCTCCGGCCCGTCGCCGCGCCGCTCGTAGAACAGATGCTCGCCTTCCTCGATCGCGCCGAGCCCCGGCACCGGCCATACGACCAGGCTCTCGGGGACGAGTTGCCGCCGCGAATGCCAGCCCTCGGGCGTCCGGCTTTCGCAATTGCGCCGATAGGCCGTGACGAATTCGTCGGCCGAAAGCGCGACGATGCCGTCCCGATCATGATACATTTCCAGATCCTCGGCGATCATCGCGCGGATCGCTTCGGGATCGCATTGCTCGAAGAAGGTCGCGAACAGCGCCGTATCGCGCTCCATGATCGCCTGCGTCAGCGCCGGGCCTTCGGGAAGGACGGGCGCGGGCTCCGCGGCGGCTTCTGCTGGTTGGGCCGCCAGCGCGGCGGCGAAAAGGAGGATTGGGGCCATGGGAACTCCGTCCGTCAGGGTTGCGCGTAACTGTATTAGTCAAGCCATACACTAGCAGCCGGATCCGTCAACGGCCCCGCGTCCGTCTCCGCCCGGATGCGGGGGGAAGCCCCCGAGGCATCCGAAACGCCGCCGCAACGGAGCCACTGCCTGACCGATTCCTTGCCGGGATCGCTATGGCCGCCTGCCTCGCCGGTTGACACCGAAAGGGGGCAATGGCGGTGCCTCGCCGCGCCGCCGGGGCGGGCGTGCGCGGCCCCGATATCCGCGGTTGTGCGGCGTTTCGAGGCCGGCTCCGCGCCGCCCATGCGGCCGGGCGGGTGTGACCTTCGGGAAGCGGCACAGGCGTGGCCTGGGGCAGCGGCGAATCGGGCGTTCAAACGGCCTCTCCCAAATGGCTTTCCGGGGCTTCGGGCGCGCAGGATAACCGATCGGGCTGCCTGTAGGACAGCAAATAGGATCGCAGCGCCGGATGGCGCCGGAATGGAGCGACCGCTTAACCGATTCTTTGCCGGGCCGTGGCAGTTTCGCGGGCATGGCGAGATATCCGCGATTCAGGGGCCTGCGGCTTGGCCGTTTTCCGGCGCGCAGCTATGGCCCGCGCCGGTCCTGGCATGGCGCGCATCGGGAACGGGCGATTTACAGGGCGGCGGCGCGGCGAACGGCGTCGGGCACGATTACCGCGCCTTATGTCGTCATGCTGATCCTGATGGCGGCGATCGTCGCGATGCTGGGGCATGACTGGTGGGAGCACCGGCCCGCGCCCTCGATCCCGGCGGGCGCGCCGCCTGCCGTGCATTTCACGATCTGCGGACCCGGCGCGCGGGTGAACTGCGTGGTCGATGGCGATACCTTCTGGATGGGCGGGCGGAAAATCCGCATCCTCGATATCGACGCGCCCGAAACCCACCCGCCGCGCTGCGCGCGCGAGGCGCGGCTGGGCGAGGCGGCGACCGACCGGCTCCACGCGCTGCTCAATGCGGGCGAGGTGCGGATCGCACGCGAGGGCGAGGATCGCTACGGCCGCACCCTCGCCCGGGTCAGCGCCGACGGCCGCCCGGTCGGCGACGTGCTGATCGCGGAAGGTCTGGCGCGCCCCTATGCGGGCGGGCGGCGGCCCTGGTGCTGAGGGGCCATTTCCCCAACTTCCGTTCACCCTGAGCCTGTCGAAGGGCCGTCCTTCCTTGCGTCATCGTACCCTTCAAACATGCGCCGTCGCCCCAGCCTGCGGGGGGCCCCCAAAGTATTAAATTGTGGGGGCCCCCCA
>Ga0214472_10000695_pt1 | contig 41000 bp, 47 predicted proteins | sample RVTome_6_FD_207662 | JGI IMG/M metagenome (GOLD analysis project Ga0214472, IMG submission 207662) | Soil microbial communities from uranium-contaminated site in the Upper Colorado River Basin, Wyoming, United States - RVT140D175 | ecosystem: Environmental > Terrestrial > Soil > Contaminated >...
CTTGAGGTGGAGCTCGGTGGCGATCCGGAGAGACATCTCCATGTCGAGAGCTTGATGCTTGGTGACGAAGGGGCGAGCATTGGCCCCGGTGGCCTGGCTGAGTAACACCGGTGTCTCCACCTCGACAAACCCTCTGGATTCGAACTGTCGCCTCAGCTCACCCACGATCGCCGCCCTCATCAGGGCAATTCGACGCGCCTCTTCGTTCACCATCAAATCGAGATAACGGCGACGGCTTCGCAACTCGACATCGTGCAGCCCGTGCCACTTCTCGGGCAAGGGCCGCAGGCTCTTCTGGAGAACGGTGAACTCGGCGACGCGAACACTGAGCTCGCCCTTCTTGGTGGTCATCACCGAGCCCGAAGCCCCGACCCAATCACCTAGATCGACCCGGGCAAACTCGTCCGAGATCGCCTCCCCTGTCGTCGATCGGTCGACGAACAGCTGAACGGACCCCGAGTCGTCCTGAAGTGTGGCGAACTGAAGCTTGCCAAACGACCTGTTGAGCATGACCCGACCAGCCACGGACACCATGGTGTCGGTCTCAGAGCCTGGCTCCAGTTCGGAGAACCGTTGATGAAGCTCAGACGCTCGGTGGGTTCGCTCGTAGCGATGGGGGTAGCCGCCGGAGTCGAGGATCTCCTGATGGTGCTGGCGTCGACCGGCAACGAGTGGGTCGGGTATCTCGGTCATATGGGCTCGATGGTTGGGCGGAGAATCAGGGCAGGGTACCGAGGCGGCTGGGCTCGCTGAGGATCAGTCCCCGGTCGGGCATCAGCTTGCCGTCACGCCAATCGAAGGCAATGTTGTCGATGAGCCGAACCCCGGCAACGTGAGCGGCGACGGCCAGGACGGCCGGCCGGTCGAGTTGGGCCATGGGTTCCATCGTGTCCTGCGAGGCGAGAGTGGCGTAATCGACCTCGAGACCCTTCATTGCCCTTCGGGCCGTCGCTTCGAGACGTTCCGCCCGACGTTCGCCGGCGTCCGCCTGCTCTGCTGCCTGAAAGAGACCCCGGCTCAGGACCAGCGCTCGTTCACGCGCTCGGGGGTCGAGACGAACATTCCGGCTGGAAAGGGCAAACCCGTCCGGTTCGCGAATGAGTGGTGCATCGATGATCGAAACCGGAAACCTGAGATCGCGCACCATCGCCCTGAGCACGGCGAGTTGTTGGGCATCCTTTCGCCCGAACAAGGCGATATCCGGTTGGACACCGGCGAACAATTTGGCGACGACCGTGGCGACACCCCTGAAGTGACCCGGTCGGTACCTGCCTTCCATCTCCTGCGAGACGCCTCCCACTTCGACGATCGTGGTCTGGCCGACCGGGTAGACCTCTTCGAGGTCCGGCACGAAGAGGATGTCCACCGATTGGCCCTCTGCCAGGCGGGCATCCCTCTCGGTGTCGCGGGGATAGGCGGCGAAGTCGGCTTCATCACCGAACTGGGTCGGGTTGACGAACAGGGACACGACCAGGGTGTCGCATCGTTCCCGGAGCAGGTCCATGAGGGCGAGATGCCCTTCGTGGAAATAGCCGAGCGTGGGCAGAAGTCCCACCTTGCCCCGGTACTTCTCCCTGGTCCCGGCAAACGTGGTGGTCAGGTCCATTTGGCGCTGTCGTTTCTCCGGCCGGCACGTATCGCTGTTGCCTCGGCCATCAGCCGGTACTGGTCCCCGACGTCCGATGACACCTCGGCCGCCGCCGCCAGCTGGCCCTTGACGGTCGTGGTGTCACCCCTGGCGATAGGCCCGGTCAAGGCCGAGGGCGTCCCCTGGTCGTAGACATTGGCGACCGCGCGCTCGACGAGCGGTTGCGCTACACCGGGTTCGATCCCGGCGGCAGCCATCAGATCTCCGGCGGTCTCCAGCGCCGTGATCACGAAGTTCGACGCCGCGGCCGCTCCGGCGTGATATCGGGCCCGGACCTCATCGCTCAATGCGAACGGCTTCATCTCCAGCGACAACGCGAGCTCGGTGAGGACGGGTCGGGCGGCCGGGGCACCACCGATCCCAACGTAGGATCTGGCGAGGGCATCGGCACCGCGCTCCGCATCCGGGAGTGTCTGCAGAGGATGAAAGCCACCGGTTGCCAGGCCAACCCTGGCCAGGGCTTCGAGGGCGGCCACCGGGGTGAAACCCGAGACATGGGCGGCCACGGGTATCGAGGCACAGATGGGGGCCAGCCGGTCTGCGACCTCTTCGATGGCGTCGTCCCTGACTGCGATCAGAATCAGGTCGGCTGGAGGCAACTCCTCCCATCTCAGCGCAGGCCCGTACCGCCGGTCGGCGGAGCGGGAGAGAACACCGACGATTTGATGACCGGACCGAGTGGCGGCGATGGCGATGGAACCGCCTGCCCTTCCCGGACCAACCAACACCAAGTTCACTTTCCACCCTCATCCGGCATGGCGGCGAGGGTAGCCACCGGTCATTGGCCGAGTGATTTGCCGCCCGGCTAGTGTCCTGTCCGGTGGATTCGCTTGCTATTTCAGCGAGCAATTGTCATTCCTGGCAAGGAGCAGGACGAAGGCGCACTGGGCCGTTCGTCAAGGACGAGGACGCTGCCAGGGGGGACAAGGGCCGTTGAAATACGAGCACGATCTGCCGGACAGGGCACTAGTCCGGCGGCGACTTCGCTCGGCTCAGATGTGGTCCTCTCCGAGCTGGTTCGGGGTGATGACCGGCCATGTCGCATCGATCTCGGACTTCATCGTGTGGTACTCGTCGCGCCGTTTCCAGAACTTGGTCTTCCAGACCCGAAACCGGCGCTTCGTCGCACCGTTCGGCTCGAGAGGTGGAGTCTCGTGATTGTCCCCGGCGCCCTTGACTTCAGGCACGACGATCTCGTCGGGATCGTCGGCCATGTGAAGCATCTGGTGGGTGTGGTGTCTGACCGCCCGATGTTGCTGCTTGCGCTCTCCGCGCGTGGGGCGACTCTCGTTATACCCGGGGATTTCCTGGCGATGCTCTCGCGACCGTTTGGCCATCTAGATCATTCCTCCTGTCCTGGACGTGTTGCTGGAAGATCGTCATGGACAAAAGGTGGGCCGCGGCTGCTTCCCATGTGTGGAAGCTAGCACGGATCCGGGGATGGGTGGTAGGGCCGATTGTCCTTCTTGCCGCGGACCAAGCTCAGATCACAAAGGGGATCATTCGATGACGAACCCGGTGGCGATAGGCCCGGTAGCCGGGATGGGCAACACGCAACACTCGCTCCTCATAGGTCGTCTTCGCCCAGAAGAACCCAAAGAGCCCGAGGCTCAACAGGGCCGCCCATGAGCTGGCCAGAAATAGCGATGCGCCAAGCATCACCATGATGACTCCCCCATAGATGGGATGACGTGCCCGCGAGTAGACGCCGGTGTCCACCATTGCCGCACCCGGAATCGGCTCAGGCATCGCCGTCAATGACTGGCCCAGAGCCCGAGCAGCCAGCGACACCGTCGAGATCCCGAGCACGAGTAGCAGCCCACCCCCGATCCGGGTGACGCCAAGACCCGAGTCGGGAAGCGAGCCGTCGATGCCGATCGCCAGCGCGACGGCGAAGATCAACACCAATTGAGCCCCCACCCAGTAGCGGCCGGGGCTGGGTGCGGATGCATCGGCCCAGTCCAACAGCAGTAGCTCGACCTCCTGATCCGCGACGAGACCCCTCGCAGCCGCCGCCGGCATGCCATCGCCAACCATCGCCTGGGGCCACACCTCGGCAAGGGGCTCGAGCACGAAGCGCCGTTCGGTCGCCCGTGGGTGGGGGATCTCCAACCCGGGAGTCTGCACCTGGTCGCCATCTGTCGCGATGATGTCGAGGTCGAGAGTTCGGGGTCCCCATCGGACAGATCTCTCGCGACCGAGATCCGACTCGACTGCCTGGAGCCGATCGAGCAGATGACCCGGCTGAAGAGGGCACTCGACGATCACGACCGCGTTGAGATATGGGTCCTGCGCCGGACCCCCGACCGGCGCCGTCTCGTACAAGCCCGAAATCCCCTGAATCTCTCCCATCCGACTGATCTCGACCAAGGCGGCACGAAGGTGTTGGACCCGGTCTCCGAGGTTGGAGCCGAGGGCGATGGCGTATCTGGTCATCGCGGCCGATCGACCGTGACCGCTACGTCCTCGAACTGGAGGGGAATCGGGGCGTCGGGCTTGTGAATGGTGACCAGCACACGCTCCACCCCGGGCTCGGCAAGGACCAGCTGGGCCACACGCTCAGCCAACGTTTCGATCAGCTGATGACTCTCCGACTCGACCAGGTCGTGCGTCGCCTGGGCCAGCCTCCCATAGTCGATCGTGTCCGCCAGGTCATCGGAGCGGGCTGCCGCCGCCAGACTGAGAAAGACCGTCAGATCTACCCGGAAGAGCTGCGGTTCGACCTTCTCCCGCTCGAGCACACCGTGGCGTGCCAATACCTCGATGCCTCGTAACTCGATCCGATCGGTCACGAAGCGGTGGTCGCGGGGATCAACGAGCGGCCCTCGGGACCGAGAGCCCTGCCCAGGATCTGCTGTATCACGGCGAGAGCCAGAATCGGGTCGTTCACCAACCCGGACACGACCAGAAACCCACCGAGCAACCCTCCGACGGTGTCGTCGATCGCCTCTCGATGGACCAGGACTTTGGCGTTGCTCTTCGACGTCGCCTTGCTCAGGACCTTGAAGAACTCCTGCACCTCTTTGGCGTCAAACTCGAACCCGATCGGGACCGAATGTGTCGTGATCCCTGCCTCCCGATAGGCAAGTAGGTTCTGGTTGCCCGGAAGCATCGAGACGACAGTATTGATCTTCGCCTCCTCCACGAGCCAGGTGATCTCTTCCTCTCGTCGCACCCGCCGGTGTTGGAAGCCGGAGCCACCAACCCGCTCAGAAACCGCGAGACGATCCGATATGACCCAGGTGAAACCCCGGGGCTTTAGTCCCGCGACCATTCGTCCCATTGCTGGGAATTCACGATAGCGGCGGCAATGCGGAGGGCATCCCGGGATGCGATGACATCGTGGACCCGAAAAACCCTGGCTCCACGCAAGAATCCGAGGGCCGTGGTCACCGCGGTGGCAGCATCGCGCAACCTCGGGTCCGCGATCCCGGTTACCTCGCCCAGAAATGACTTTCGCGAGGCGCCGAGCACCACGGGAAACCCGAGACGGGCTATATGTCCTAGCCCATCGATCAACTCGAGATTGTGAGCAGTCGTCTTGCCAAACCCGATCCCGGGGTCGAGAGCGATGGAAGCGGGGGCCAAGCCCTGGCCGACCAGAGCTCGTGCCCGCTCAGCAAGGAAGGCAGTCACTTCACCGACGACATCATCGTACACCGGGCCCTTTTGCATCGTCCTCGGTGTTCCCTTCATGTGCATCAGGACCACGCCCGCCCCCGACTCGGCCAGCACCGCGATCATGTCGGTGGTCGAAACGGCAGTGACGTCGTTCACGATCTCCGCGCCGGCCGCGACAGCGGCGCGGGCCACTTCGGGCTTCGAGGTGTCCACCGACACCACTGCGCCTTCGGAGGCGAGGTCCTCGATGACAGGGACCACCCGGGCGAGCTCCACCTCGACGGTCACCGGATCTGATCCGGGACGGGTCGACTCTCCGCCGACGTCGATCACGTCGGCGCCGTTCTCGATCATCTCACGTCCCGCCTCGACGGCATCGGCCCTGAGCAAATGAAGCCCCCCGTCCGAGAAAGAGTCGGGTGTCACATTGACCACACCCATCAGGATCCCGGAGTCGGTGTCGAGGGACCTGGTGCGGAGCCGCCAGGGGCCGGAGGTCACTCTCAGCGTGTGGTTCCGAACAGGAGCGACATGGCCTCGGCGCGGGTCGCAGGTTGGGACTCCATCACCCCACGCACTGCCGAGGTCACCGTCGTGGCTCCGGGCTTCCTCACCCCCCGCATCGACATGCAGAGGTGCTCCGCCTCGACCACCACCAGAACGCCAAGTGGGTCGAGGCGCTCGTTGAGAGCATCGGCTACCTGAGCGGTGAGACGCTCCTGCATCTGTGGCCTCCGGGCGAAGCCATCGACGAGCCGGGCGAGCTTGGAGAGCCCGGTGACCCGCCCTCGGGGCATGTATGCCACGTGGGCCTCACCGTGGAAGGGGACGAAGTGGTGCTCGCACATCGAATAGAAAGGAATCTCACGAACCATCACTATCTCCTGGTAGTGCTCCTCCCCGAAGAAGGCATCAACGACGTCACCCGGGTCGCGATGGAGACCTTCGAAGACCTCGGCGTAGAACTTGGCCACCCGTTGCGGCGTCTCGAGGAGACCCTCCCGCTCCGGGTCTTCACCCAAAGCCTCGATGATCTCGAGTACGGCTTTCTCGATTCGTGCCTGGTCGATCACGGTCATCCGATGAAACTACCTGACGCCGGTTGTATTCCACCAACCACACCCTGGGTCTTGACAATCGGGTCAGCATGACATTACAGTGACATCACTGTGACATCACACTGATGTCGGTAGCAGGAGAAGGCGAGATGATGTTCATCCACACTCAGGACAGCCTCCAAGCCCAGTTGGAGGACCGCATCCGAGAGCTGAAAAAGACCCGGCGATGCAACTGACCCAGGCGGCCCTGCAGATGGAGGCGGCGGTCGAAGCCCAGCTCCGTCTGACCGACCCCGAACTGGCTGGTGTCGGTTCCGATCTGCTCGAGGTGCTCCGACCTGCCATCAAGCAGACACTGATGGACGTCGTCGAGATGGCAGCCCAGGAAGTCAACGGGCAGCTGTCAGGTCAGCGAGTCGACATCCGACTCGTCGAGGGTGACCCCGAGCTGACGGTGCGACACGATGAGCCGAGAATCCCTACCCCGCCGACTCCTCCCTCCCCCGGCGACGAGATGGACGCCGAAGCCAGGATCACGCTACGTCTCCCCGGCTATCTCAAGGACCTGATAGCCGAGGCGGCGGACGGGGCGGGCGACTCGGTCAATTCGTTCGTGGTCGACGCCCTTCGCTCCAGGGCCTACGAGCGAGTGGCTTCCCAATCGGTCAGAAAGACCCTCGATCTGTGATCGAGCGAGAGTTCTCGGTCGACTCGCCTAGCTTGGTGAAGGTCGCCATCGCCTCGGGTCGGGTCGCCGTCGAAGCAGGCGGGCCCGGGGTGGTGAGAGTCTCGGTGGACACCCGCGATCCGACGTTCGATGTTCGCCTGCGCGGGGACGCCATCGTTGCCGGAGGCGAGAGGGGCGGACGGGCCTTCGTCACCGTGCAGGTGCCCCAGTCAACCGATGTCGAGGTATCGACCGCCAGCGGCGACGTCAACATCGTCGCTCCGGTCGCCCGTTTGGAGGTGGCAAGCGCCAGTGGAGATGTCTCCTTCAACACTGCCATCCGGCTCCAGGTCAAGACGGCCAGCGGCAGCATCAGCGGCAACCGGGTCGAGGGTGAGGCACGGTGCATAACGGCTTCGGGGGACATCCGAATCTCACAACTCCTCGAACGCGCCGATCTGTCGACCGCGTCGGGCAACATCACCATCGATCAAAGTGTCGGGATCATCGCCTGTGCCACTCTGTCCGGCGACATCCGGGTGGGCGAGCTCACCGGGCCTTCGCTGAACGTCAAATCGATGTCGGGGAGCGTGCGTATCGGGATTCCGACGCGGACCCGACTGGACCTCGACGCCAATACCTTCTCCGGTCGGGTCAGGCTGCCAACCCCGAGTGCGAGCGCCGAGCCGCCCGAACGTGAGATCACGGCGAAGATCCGCCTGGTGTCGGGGGATATCCGTATAGACCGGTTGGGTTGACCGGGCCGAGCCTCGCCTACCGACCTATCGAGATCTGATCGACCTGATCAGGCGCCGGCGTCGGCGGGTCGGGCCCGGCGTCGCAGCTTGCGATTCAGGGTCAGGGACTCCGTCACCGAGTCTTCTTCCTCATCGGTCTCTTCCGCAGCTGCGATCAGCTCCTCGCGCGGCTGGGGGATCACCGGGTTGTCGGGGTACTTGATGCGGAGCGCACCCTCGGCGGTGTGCTCCCACTTGGGAACGTCGGAGAAGAGCTCGGCAACTTCCTCACGGTCGACCGTCTCCTTCTCCATCAGCAGCTCGACCATCCGCTCCATTGCGGGCTCGTGTCTCTCGAGAATGAGACGCGCCTCGTCGTGGGCGGCGTTGATCATCTTGCGAACCTCATTGTCGATATTCGCCGCCACCTCGTCCGAATAGTCCTGCTGACGCGAATAGTCCCGGCCCAGGAACACCTCTCCGTTGGGTTTTCCGTACTGCATCGGCCCGAGAATGTCACTCATCCCGTACTCCATCACCATCTTGCGGGCGATGGCAGTGGCCTTCTCGATGTCGTTGGCTGCCCCTGTGGTCGGGTCGGCAAAGATGATCTCCTCGGCGGTGCGGCCCCCGAGCAGCATGGCCAGCTGGTCGACCAACTCAGAACGACGCACCAGATACTTGTCATGGGTGGGCAGGGCCAGTGTGTGGCCCAACGAGCGGCCCCGAGCCACGATGGTCACCTTGTGCACCGGGTCGGAGTTGGGAAGGGCATAGCCGACAAGGGCGTGGCCGGTCTCGTGGTAGGCGATGAGCTTCTTTTCCTCATCCGACATGACCTTGGTCTTGCGCTCCGGCCCGGCGATGACCCGGTCGATGGCCTCCTCGAGCTCGTCCATGCCGATGTCCTTGCGACGACGCCGGGTGGCGAGCAAGGCGGCTTCGTTGATCAGGTTGGCGAGATCGGCGCCGGTGAATCCCGGGGTACGTCTGGCCAGAACGCCGAGGTCGATCTCGGCGGAGAGCGGCTTGCCCTGCGAGTGCACCTCGAGGATCGCCTTGCGTCCTTCCAGATCCGGCGCGTCCACGACGATCTGGCGGTCGAAGCGGCCGGGGCGAAGCAGCGCCGGGTCGAGGATGTCGGGACGGTTGGTCGCGGCCATGACGATGACCCCGGCGTTGCCCTCGAAACCGTCCAACTCGACGAGAAGTTGGTTCAGTGTCTGCTCCCGCTCGTCATGCCCACCACCGAGACCGGCACCACGATGACGCCCCACGGCGTCGATCTCGTCGATGAAGACTATGGCTGGGGCACTCTGCTTGGCCTGATCGAACAGGTCACGGACCCGGGATGCACCGACACCGACGAACATCTCGACGAAGTCCGAGCCCGAGATGGAGAGGAAGGGCACTCCGGCTTCTCCAGCCACGGCCTTGGCCAGCAATGTCTTGCCGGTGCCGGGAGGGCCAAAGAGGAGGACGCCTCGGGGGATCTTCGCCCCCATCAGCCGGTACTTGTCCGGATTCTGGAGAAAGTCCTTGATCTCCTCGAGCTCTTCTTTTGCCTCGACCAGACCGGCGACATCGTCGAAGGTGACCTTGGGTTGCTCCTTCCCGACCAGCTTGGCTCGCGACTTGCCGAACTGCATCACGCGATTCCCACCGCCCTGCATCTGCATGAAGATGAAGACCATGAACCCGAGCAGGAAGAGCCATGGGAGGAAGCTGATCAAGACTTCCCAGAAACCGGGTGGCTGAGCGTCGGTGCTGAACGTCGTCCCCGACTCACGGAGGAGAGTGACCAGGTCGCCTTCGAAACCCTCCGGATAGGTCGAGAACTCGTCCCAGGCCTCGTCGGGGAGGGTGGAGCCGATTTTGCGCCCCTGGAGCTCGTTGGAGCGGGCCAGCATCTCGACGGCCTCGTACTCGCCCGACTCGACGCTGTTGATGAATTGCGATAGCTCTACGGGCTCGGGACCCTGGACCTGGTCGAACCACCACTGGGCAAGGATTGCCAGCATGATGATCGACAGTCCGTAGACGACGAGTGTGCGCAGAGTTCGGTTCACAAAGACCCCTGTTCAGGCTTCGGAAGACTTGAGGGTGTCAATGCTACGGGAAACCTCTGGGTATTCGAACCCGCAATCTCGCTCAAGAGCGCTCCAAGACCCGGATAGTCAGCCGGCTCCACCCATGACCCCGACAAAGGGGAGGTTCCGGTACTTCCCCGCATAGTCGAGGCCATAGCCGACCACGAACTCCGGCCCGATTGGGAAACCCACGTACTTGACCTCGATGGGGACCCGTTGGATCCCCTCCTTGAGGAGAAGGGTTGCGACCTCCAGCGACGCCGGCTTGCGGACATTGAGGCTCTTCATCAAGTAGTTGAGGGTTAGTCCCGAATCGATGATGTCCTCGACGATCAGAACGTGTCGCTCGGCGATCTCCTCGTCGAGGTCTTTCAGGATGCGAACCACACCGGAAGTCTGGGTGGATGCCCCGTACGAGGACACGGCCATGAAGTCGAACTCCACGGGGAGATCGATATGGCGGGCGAGGTCGGCCATCACCATAAAGGCCCCTCGAAGCACCCCGACCAAGAGCAAGTCTTTGCCTTGATAGTCGGCGGTGATCTGTTGGCCGAGCTCGGCGAGCTTGGCCTCGATCTGGCCCTCCGTGATCAGGGGCTTGATGTCCATCCACATTCCTCTCTGGCGAAGACGGAAAGGTAGCCGTTGCTCCCAGGCTGGTACCAGGCGACGTCGAGCCGGCGCTCCCCAGGCTGCCATGCCGTCTGCGCGCCGGCCTCGACGATAAGACGCCCACTTTCGTCGGCCCGGGCCGTCAATTGCGCATCGGGATCGAAAATGGCGGACCACAAGCCGAGCGGGGCGACGCGGCACACCCGATTGACATGCTCGACCACGACCTCGAACTCGCCGATCTGGTTGGTGCCTACGACCAGTTCGACGGGCTTGGAAGGGCGGGCCTCCCCGAGCTCCGGGTGGAACACGAGCAGCGGGCCGTCGACGGCGACCGCGATCCCACCCGTCACCACGACGCGTTTGCGAGCACCTCGGGCGACTTCCCAGATCTGTTCGAGCTCTTGGGCCGTCCCCGAGTGGGGCGGGCGGACCCAGGCCAGACAGCTGCGAAGGGCTCGATCGGCGAGCGGTCTGGCGACCGCCCGCAGTTCGCCAACGGCGACCGCGACCGAGGAGCCGCGGGTCAACACCCCAACGGACCGAGACTTCTCGGTGAGATAGGAATCGTCCGAGCGCACGAGTTGCGCCGATCGGGCCAACGCTTCACTGAGTCTGGGGTTGAATCTGGCGGAGAGCGTCGGGAGTATCTCGAGGCGGATGGCGTTCCTCCGCAGACTCGAATCGAGGTTGCTCGGGTCGTCGAAGAACGGCAGCTTGGCCAGGGCGGCCAGCTCGCGCGTCTCGGAGCGACTGGCGGCCAGCAGGGGTCGGGCGAGGAATCCCGTGCGTGACGGGATGCCGGCCAAGCCGGCCGGGCCGGCGCCACGCAGCAGATTCATCAGGACCGTCTCGGCTTGATCATCTCGGGTATGAGCGGTGAGAAGCCACTCGCCGGTTGCTCCCCACTCGACAAAAGCGTCGTATCGGGCTCGTCTTGCCCGTCCTTCCAAGGATGCACCGGGCGGGATCTCGATGGTCACGACGTCGAGGTCTGCGCCGAGGCTTTCGGCTACGGCTCGGGCCGCTTTGGCCAGTCTTGGCGAATCGGTGAGCCCGTGATCGCAATGGATCGCTCGGAACGGCCGGCCGAGCGTGGTGAGGAGGTAGGCGAGGCTCGCCGAATCTGCCCCACCCGAGAGTGCGACTGCCAGGTTTCCTCGGGGCGCATCGAGAAGACCCCCCAACCTGGCAACGAGCTCGGTCAGGCGACGCGTCTCAACCATCGCTCGGGCGCCTCGATCTCTTCGAGGGTCGGCAGGCTCCCTACCCCGCGAAAAGCGAGCGAGATCGTCTGCCAGCCGGCCTCGCGCTCGACTGCCTTGATGAACCTCTCCCCTCTCAGGTACTGGTTCATTTTCATCTCGAGCCCGGTCAGGCGGAAGAAGGCGGCGGTGCGCTTGTCCTTGCGGCGGGCCTTGAGCACCTTGCTCATACGCTCCTGTGAGCGGAGATGCTCGTGCCCGAGCCGATCCATGACGACGTGGCCGTGACCTTCCAACAGCGACATGAGGGCCTGGACCTTGTCGATGACAATGCTCTGCTCCGAGGATGCGAAGAGCCCGAGCAACCCTCTTTCGTCGATGATCGGGTCCCCGGCGCCGCGTCGCCGGGAGATCTCGTCGAGGATCCGGTTCATCCGCCCGGGCTCGGGCCGCGACTGCTCCACCAGCTCGGCCACCAATCCCATGAAGTAGTCGCGAAGCCAGGGAACGCCCTGGAACTGCGCTCGATGGGTGAGCTCATGGAGGGCGACCCAGAACCTGAACTCCTCAGGTCGGAATTGGTGGGTTCTCTCGATCTGCATGATGTTTGGCCCGACAAAGGTGACCACATCACCGTCCTCCCCGGTCGGCAGCACCAATTCGTACTGGCCGAGAACTCGACGGGCAATGACTCCGAGCAGCGCAGTCATCTCCGCTTGCATCATCCGCTTGGTGAACACCGCGACGCCCCGGGCTCCGCTGCTCGACTGATCGATCCTCTCGACCAGTTGGCGCTGAATCGGCTCCATCAAGTGAGAGAAGGTGGCCACGTTCCGCTCGATCCACTCGGTCCTTCCGATGACCACGGTCGATGGTTCGCCGGGCAACAACAGCCCGGTGGCTTCGGGGACGAGTCGTGAGACCCGTTCTGTCAGACGAGTCATGTCCGCCTCGAGGGCAGATCGGTGATAAGTGTCCCCGAGGGGATACGTACCGGCGATGCGTCCGGCGAGACGGTTCGAGCCGGACCGGTCGGAAGTCACTCTTTTACGATTCGATACCGCTTGCGGACCACCGAGGTGAAGTACTGGACGGTCGTCACCACGATCACCAACACCGCAAGGAGAATCGCGGTGGGGATCATGTAGCGGTAGGTCCAGTCGAGCTCGGTCTCGATGGCTGCCGGCGTCGTGATCGGGACGGCGGGCTCGATGTCGGAGGTCACAGGAACCGTCTGCTCCGTCTCGTCGGCCGGTGCAGTCGGGTCCGTTTCCTCCGTGGCCAGCACCGGGCTCGCCACAAGAGCGAAGAATGCCCCGGCCACGACCAAGAGGATTGCGATGCGGGTGAATCGCTTCATCTGATGCGCAGAGTACCCGGCCTATCGGAAATGAGGAACATCACAACGGAGTGGTTGACTCACGGGCGACGGCCTGCTGAAGACGCTGGATGAACTCGGCCGGGACATCCTCGGAAAGACGCTCCCTGATCACGACCTTGAGCCGAGATTCGAAGTCAAAGCTGCGCAGACATCCCGAGCAATCGTCGAGGTGAGCCCGAATCTGCTCGGCACTGATGACGTCGGTCTCCCGGTCGAGATATCGATACAGGTTGGTCAGTGCGTCGTCACACTCACTGCTACTCATGGTCTCTCCGCACCTTCAGGCACAAGGCCTCGTTTCATTGCGTACTCCCACAACGATTTCTGCATCGCCTTTCTTCCCCTGTGCAGGCGGGACATGACGGTCCCGATGGGGACATCGAGGATTTCTGCGATCTCCTTGTAGGAGAATCCTTCGAGATCGGCGAGAAGTACGGGGAGCCGGAAGTTCTCCGGAAGGTCCTCGACGGCCTTCTTGATGTCGGACTCGACCAGCCCGTCGAGCACCCTGTCCTCGGTGGTCCGCGCCACTTCGGCCGACTCCTCCGACCCGATTCGCCGATAGAGGTAGAGATCCTCCACCGAGCCAAGATCGACCTCCGAGGGTCGGCGCGACTCCTTGCGATACTTGTTGATGTAGGTGTTGGTGAGGATCCGGTACAGCCAGGCCTTGAGGTTGGTGCCCTCCTCGAAGGTGTGATAGGCCCGGTATGCCTTGAGGTAGGTCTCCTGGACCAGATCCTCTGCGTCGGATGGATTTCGAGTCATACGCATCGCGGCGCTGTACAGCTGACGGGTGAACTGCATCGCATCGCGCTCGAAGTCGGCCTGGTCAGCCATAGAGAGAGACGGTACAGGGCGAGAGTGATAAGCCCTAAGCCGAGGTCAAACCCGAGTTGAGAAAACGGGTCAGGGACAAGTGGACAATCGTGGAGCCGGAGAGGGGAGTCGAACCCCTGGCCTAGTCATTACGAGTGACTCGCTCTACCACTGAGCTACTCCGGCTGGAGGCCAAATGGTAAAGGCTGGGCCACGGCTGAGCCAGATGATCGAGCCGCACGGTGATCGCCGACCCAGTGTTCGAATCATCGGCGAATCCGATCCCCTTCCCTGTCGGTTGCGTGTCGGGGCGAGTCCGAGATCGAGCGGGTCAGCTCTCGGAACCGAGACCGGCGAAGAGATTGGCCAGGACCAACTCGCGTCTGAGATTGGACTGGATGTCGACCACCGCATCGAGGATCTTCTCCGCCGATGCGACCGCTTTGCGAGGACTGACATCGGTGAACGAGCCGAGAGGCAGGTCGGTGTTGCGAACCGGCCCACCCATCTGCAGCGATGCCGAGTCGGTGTACCACGAGGCAAGGATCTCAAGACCGTTGACCAGCAACGACTGCTCCACTCGCCGACGAGCCCGCTGCTGTCGATCCTTGGGCAGGTCATCCTGCACCGACTGATCGACCAGGGGTGTGATCTCCTCCAACACCCCGGAGGCCAGTCGGTGCCCATCCCCGGGGCGAGGGGTCACCTGACCCGGGATCGACAGCCACAGATCACGGAACCGTGACACCTCGGGTCGGTTCATCAGGGCGAGTGCCAGCCCTGGCCTGCCCCCGGATACCGCGGCCACACCCTCAGCCTGGGAGGTGGTCATGCCACGCTCCTCCAGCGCCACCACCATCACATCCAACGGGACCCGCCCCACGTGGATGGTGCGACAGCGGGAAGCGACCGTGGACGGGAAGTCGTCCTCCGACTCGGCCACGAGGATGAACACCACCGAGGCCGTCGGCTCCTCGAGTGTCTTGAGCAGCGCGTTGGCTGCTTGATCGGTCATCGCCCCTGCCTCGGGAAAGAGGAAGACCGACTTGTCGGACTCGACAGGGCGGAGCGACGCCCGGGTCACCACCGCCCGAGCTTGGTCGACACCGAGACTGGTGGCGCCCTCCGGTTCGATAACGGTGACATCGGGGTGCACCGCAGTCCTCACCAAACGACACGATCGGCACTCGACCTCATGATCGCCGCCCTGCTTGCAGAGCAAGGCGGCGGCGAAACGGGAGGCCAGCGTTGCTTTCCCGACCGACTCGGGCCCGGTGAGGAGATAGGCCTGGGCCGGTGCGGCCACTTCTCGCAACAGGAGCTCAACCACCCGATCGTGGCCGATCACCCCTTCAAATGGGCTCACCCAAGACCTCCATGATCCGACTCACCAGATCGTGCACCGGAAGCGTGCCGTCGAGCAAGACCACTCGATCGGGCTCGCTGGCGGCCAGATCCCGATAGGCGGCACGCACCTCACTCTGAAACCTCACTCCTTCGCGGCCTATCCGATCGGGGCGGCTCTGGCGGCCCAACGCAACTCCCGGGTCGACCTCGATCACAAACACCCGTTCCGGGATCACCCCGGCGAGGCCATGCTCGTTGATCCGGCGCACCCGCTCCTCTCCGAGACCTCGAGCCCGACCTTGATAGGCAATCGACGAGTAATACGTCCGGTCACTGATCACCCAGGCGCCACGGTCGAGGGCCGGGGCTATCACCTCGTTCGCCAGTTGGGCCCGTTGGGCGGCAAAGAGAAAAACTTCGGCCCAGGGCTCGACCTGCTCGGAGTCGAGCAACAGCTGTCTGACACTCTCACCCAGTGGTGTGCCGCCTGGCTCGCGCACTTCCACCACCTCATCGCCTTCGGCCCGGAGGCGGGTGGCCAGAGCCGCCGATAATGTCGTCTTGCCGCTCCCGTCGCCGCCTTCCAGCCCAATGTACCGGTGATTCGGGGACCCATTCGTAGCCACAGACAACAGACGGTAACGGTCTCGTCAGACGCGAGCCGTATTGACATATGCCGGCTTCATGCGGTCAACTCTGCAGGCGTATGCCCAAAAGCCTTGTCATAGTCGAGTCGCCGACGAAGGCCAGAACCATCTCCGCATTCCTCGGATCGGACGTGGCGGTCGAGTCTTCGATGGGTCACATCCGCGACCTCCCCAGGTCGGCTGCGGAGATACCCGCCCGCGCCAAAGGCGAGGCTTGGGCCCGTTTGGGAGTCAATGTCGACAACGACTTCGAGCCGCTCTACGTGATCCCCAAGGAGCGACGGGATCGGGTCAAGATGTTGAAGGACATGCTGGCGGGGGTGGACGAGCTCTATCTGGCCACCGACGAAGACCGCGAGGGTGAGTCGATCGCGTGGCATCTCACCGAGGCCCTGAAGCCCAAAGTGCCGGTTCACCGGATGGTGTTCCATGAGATCACCAAACAGGCGATCGAGGAAGCCTTCGCCAACCCGAGACAGCTCGACGAGCGGCTGGTTCAGGCTCAAGAAGCACGTCGCATCCTCGACCGGCTCTACGGCTACGAGGTCTCACCGGTCCTGTGGCGCAAGATCCAACAGGGCCTCTCGGCGGGCAGGGTCCAGAGCGTTGCGGTAAGGATCGTGGTCGAGCGGGAGAGAGAGCGCATGGCCTTCACCTCGGCGGCGTACTGGAGTCTCGAGGGGACCTTCGCTCCTTCCTCAAACTTCGATTCGACTTTCGAGGCAACTCTCCTCCAGGTGGACGAGCAACGCGTGGCCACCGGCAAGGACTTCGGCGCCGACGGAGCGCCGAAACAGGGCGTCCTCGTTCTCGACAAGAGTGAAGCGACAACGCTCGCCGAGGCGCTTCTCGACACTCCATTCCAGGTCCAATCGGTCGAAGAGAAGCCATACAAGAGATCGCCTTACCCGCCCTTCAGGACATCGACCCTGCAGCAAGAGGCGAGCAGAAAGCTTCGCTTTTCCTCGTCCCGGACGATGTCAGTCGCCCAGCGTCTCTACGAGAACGGCCACATCACCTATATGCGCACCGACTCGACTTCGCTATCGGACACCGCCGTCACCGCGGCCCGCTCGCAGATCTCGAAGCTGTATGGCCAGGAGTACCTGTCGCCCAAACCCCGCGTCTATGCCTCGAAGGTGAAGGGGGCGCAGGAAGCTCACGAAGCGATTCGACCGGCGGGGGACACCTTCCCCACTCCGGAACAGATTGGCGCCTCGGTGGGCCCGGACGAGGCCCGCCTCTACGACCTCATCTGGAAGAGGACCATTGCATCCCAGATGGCCGACGCCAAGGGAGTGAGCGTGTCGGCCCGCATCGGCGCCAAAGCCGGCGACGGTCGATCGACGGTGTTTGGCACCAGTGGCCGGACGATCACGTTTCCGGGGTTCCTGCGTGCCTATGTACAAGGCAGCGACGACCCCGACACGGAGCTGGACGACAAGGAGAGCATCCTGCCCCCTCTGACCGAAGGTGACTCGCTGGCGGTGCAGAGAATCGAGCCGACCGGGCACGAGACCCGGCCACCGGCTCGCTACACCGAAGCTTCCCTGGTCCAGAGGCTGGAAGAGCTCGGTGTCGGGCGCCCCTCTACCTATGCCTCGATCATGTCGACGATCCAGGACCGGGGCTACGTCTGGAAGAAGGGCACCGCACTGGTCCCCACGTTCACCGCTTTCGGGGTGGTGGCCCTGCTGGAAAAGCACTTTCCCCAGCTGGTCGACTACAGCTTCACCGCTTCCATGGAGAACGACCTCGACCGCATAGCCACCGGTGAGGAAGAGTCGGTCCCCTGGCTGACCGCCTTCTATTTCGGCGACGACGGCCTCAAGCACAAGGTTGCTTCCCGGCTCGACGAGATCGACCCCCGAGCCATCGGCTCCATTCCGATAGGCGTCGATGACTCGGGCAACGAAGTCGTGGCCCGCATCGGACGGTACGGGCCGTACGTGGAGATCGGCGAGGAGCGAGCTTCTATCCCCGAGGACGTCGCCCCCGACGAACTGACCGTGGAGAAGGCGAAGGAACTCGTCGCGACCCAGAACGCCGGAGACAAGATCTTCGGAACCGACCCCGAAACCGGGCTGATCGTGCTCGGAAAAACAGGGCGGTTTGGACCGTACGTCCAGCTTGGCGAGGCGGAGGAAGGCGGCAAGGAGAAACCGAAACGAGCGTCTTTGCTCAAGACGATGTCGCTCGATGAGCTGTCACTCGACAATGCGTTGAAGCTGTTGTCATTGCCCCGAACCGTGGGCACCGACCCCGACGGAGTGGACATCGTCGCCCTGAACGGGCGTTATGGGCCCTACCTCCAGCGAGGCACCGACCGCCGAAGTCTGGAAGACGAAGAACAGCTTTTCACGCTCACCGTGGACGAGGCACTCAAACTCCTCGCCGAGCCGCCGCGGCGGCGAGGTCAGCGCGCCTCAGGCCCACTCAAAGAGCTGGGCCAGGACCCCGTCAGCGGCAAGCCGGTGACAGTGCGTACCGGCCGGTATGGCCCCTATGTGACAGACGGCGAGGTCAACGCATCACTGCGACAGGGCGACTCACCGGAGACGATCGACATCGAGCGTGCGGCCGAGTTGCTGGCGGCGCGACGGGAGCGAGTGGCCAAATGACCCCGCCCATCTCGGGGCCGGGGAGAGCGAATACTGAGCGGCGCCAGGCAGCCGGTAAGCCAAGGGCTCTCGGTCAAACAGGGGGGCGCGTCGCTCCGATGCCAACCGGGTAACGGTGAGCCGGTCGGTGTCCGATCCGACCGCCAGATCATTCAACTTTGGGGTCCAACCTGCCGATCCTTATGCCATAGGCGCAAGGAATCGAATCCCGACAAAAAACACAACCGGATCCCACTGGGCAGCAGCGACCAGGGCAGGGGCAATCCTGATCGCGGCCACCTCGATCGGTTTTGGCGTCGCACTCGTGGTCGAGAGGCCATTCGAGAGCGCCGCCGTATCCAGCGTCGTGTACATCGTGGCGGCCATTGGCTCTGGTTTGGCCATGATCGCAGCAGCCCATGTGGCAGCAGGACGGTCTCGACTGGCCTGGACCTTGATCGGCGCCGGAATTCTCAGCTGGGGCATCGGCGAGGTGGTGTGGACCCTTCAGGCCCAGGTCGGTGAGATCCCATACCCCGGTTTGGCCGACTACTTCTATGTGGCTGGCTACCCACTCATCTTTGCCGGAGTGATCGCCCTGCCCTACCTCCGCCCGGGACGCTTCGAGCGGATGCGACTTGCGATCGATGCCACCGTAGGCGCGATGTCGTTGGCCGTTGTCATGTGGGTCACCTATCTCAACGCCGTGGTAGGGCCGGGCATGGACCCAATCGAAAGCTTCCTGAATGTGGCCTATCCGTTCGGCGACGTGCTGTTGGTCACCGCCCTGATGGTCCTGGCGATGCGGAGATCCGAGCAGCGGCTCGACCTGCGCGTCGTCCTCCTCGCCGGCGCGGTGGCAACAACCGCGGTGGCCGACGTCATCTTCTCCTTGCAGAGCTCCGCCGACTTGTACGTGGAGTGGGGCTGGCTCGACGGCTTCTGGTTGTTTGGCTACGGGCTGATCGCTCTGGCGGCCTGGGTTGTGACCAGACCTCCGATCTCACGCGAGACCAGCTATCGGTCGTTGACGTCCTGGCAGCTGGTGGCGCCGTATACCGCGGTGGCCACTCTGTTCTTGTTGCGCCTGCTGACGAGCGTCGGGAACGATCTCCTGCTCAATATCGCCACGACGTCTGTGGCGGTGTTGATCGTGGTGCGACAGAATCTGGTCGTGCACGAGAAAGGCGAGCTCCTGGCGCGCCAGCGCGACGACCTCGTGGCCTCGGTGTCGCACGAGTTGAGGACCCCCCTGACCGGGATCCAGGGATACGCCCAGCTGCTCATGGAGTCGTGGGACATGCTCGACCGCGAAGAACGCGAAGAGATGCTCGGCACAATCAACACTCAGGCCAACCAACTCGGCCACATCGTGACCGACCTGATCGATGTGGCACGGGACCGGCTACAGAATGTGGGTCTGAATCGCGTGGAGTACGGTGCCGCCGATATTGTGAACGAAGCCGTTGCCGCCCTCGGCACCGGGTTGGGGATCCGAACCGAGGTCGATGCCGAAGCGAAGGTTTGGGTCGAGCCCGACCGGATACGCCAGGTGTTGACGAATCTGATCACCAACGCCGACCGTTACGGTCGCTCGGAGATCCTGGTGACTGTATCTGTCGATGACGGATTCGTTGCGTTCGCGGTCCATGACAACGGTGACGGGGTGCCGTCCAAATACCAAGCGGACATTTGGGAGCGGTTCGAGCGAGGTCTCCACAATCATGACAGCAGCAAGCAAGGCTCAGGCATCGGACTGTCGGTGGCGAGAGATCTGGTGACCGCCCACGGCGGGACAATCGAATACCGCACATCCGAGCTCCTCGGCGGAGCCTGCTTCGAGTTCAGGATCCCCCTCGCCGAGACAGATCGCAGCGGTTTAGTCTCGGCGGGCGAGCGGATCAGCTGACGAACCATCGAAAGATTGGGTATCTCCCAACCCCGATCACAAGATCGTCGCGGCCATCTCGGCCAAAGGCGATCTCACCGACTTCTCGAGGGTGACATGCCCAAACAGAGACGATCCCTTGAACTTCTCGATCAGGGCAGCCAACCCACCGAAGGGTGAGATATAGGGGTTGTCGACCTGGGACAGGTCGCCGCAGAACACCACCTTAGAATCCCGGGCCATCCGGGTGAGGATCACTTTCAGTGTGGGTAGCTCGAGGTTCTGGGCCTCGTCGATGATGACGAACTCGCCGGTGATCGAGCGGCCTCGCAGATAGGTGACGGCAGCCATTTCCAACTCCCCCCTATCGATCAGCTCCTCGATGGCGTGCCTGGCGCCGTCCACCCCGGCATCCGAGAAGAGGGCGTAGAGATTGTCGTGCACCGCCGCCATCCATGGCGCCAGCTTCTCGCTGAGATCACCGGGGAGATAGCCGATCTCCTGACGTCCAACGGCGACCAACGGTCGGTAGACGGACACCCGCCGGTAACGCCCCTGCTCCAGAACTTGCTCCAAGGCGGCCGCCAGGGCGAGGAAGGTCTTCCCGGTGCCCGCCATGCCCATCAGAGACACCGCGGGGATGTCCGGGTCCAGCAACTGGTGCAGAGCCACCGTCTGCCGAACGTTCTTGGGCTCGACGCCGAAGGCCCTGATGTGGCTGGGGACCCGCTCTACTACCACTGTCGGCTCCGACTGAACCACCCGAGCCAGGGCCGAACGGGAAGCCCCAGACCTGAGAAGGACGAACTGGTTGACCATGGCCTGGACATCGCCGAGGACGATCTTGCCCTCCTCGAACAGGCTGTCGATGACGTCCCCATCGGTGCGATGCTCGACGAGCCCCGATTGCAGTTGCTCGACGGGCACCGTATCGCCCCGGTAGTCCTGGACCGGTACCCCGAGCTGGGCGCCCTTGATCCGGAGCGCAGCGTCCTTGGTGACCAGTACAGCCGGAGTGTTCTCATGGAGGTTGAGACACGTCGCCAGGATCCGATGATCGGGTGTGTGAGGGTCGAGGATCGAGGGCAGCTTCTCTGAGACCACCCCATTGAGCTCGATCCGGAGCGAGCCACCACCGGGCAGCTTCACGGCGTCTCTCAGACCCCCGGATTGGGAGGCGCCGAGCTCTTCGAGCAGACGGATTGCGGACCTCGCATTGGCACCGACCTCGTCCATCCGGGTCTTCTTCCGGTCGAGCTCCTCGACGACAACAAGCGGCAGCACCACGTCGTGCTCGTCGAATCGGAGTGGGGACTGGGGGTCGGCGAGGAGGACACAGGTGTCGAGGACGAAGGTGTTGGCCACCTGACCGGTCTCCTTTGGGTTCGTCGCCAAGGACAGAGCTTCCTACCTCCCAGCGCGAATTACAAGGATCGGATTCCGGTCGGCCTGCCCACCCCCTCGGCTTACATGAGCTATCGGCCTGGATATGACCGGCCAGCGTCGCGGCTAGTTGGGTGAATCCACCCTGAAGACGGGGAACCGGTCCGCCGCTTTCACGAAGTCGTCGAGACTCGGGTCGTCGGGCACATCCATATACCGCCTGGCGTAGGCCTCCCGACCGTGGTAGGCCGCCACTACGGGAGCAGCTGCCGCGCCGGTGATCTCGTGCAACCGGGCTACACGGTGCTTCGTCCCGTGGCGAAGTGTCACCTCCGGGTTGGCCCTGACGTTGCGCACCCAACCCACCTCGCCGTAGGGAGAGACGATGTGCTCGACGCCTTCGATTTCGATCGGGCTGACCGGGAGCTGGCGCGGCTCACCGGTCTTTCTCCCGGTTGTGGTTAGGACCTGTGTCTTACCGATACCCAATCGCGCCATCCACGAGGTGAGGCGGGCGATCCTCAGCGTGGATTGGTTGACTTCGTACTGCTTGGCCATGACCCTAAAGCTAGTGCTCTGGCGGCTCGCGGCTGTCGCCGCCCAGCACTAGCGTCTTCTGGCGACCCACTCCATGAATTCGCCCACCGGCCTGGCATTGATCACTCGATCGGCGGTCACCCAGCCTCTCTGGGCGTAGGACACCCCATAGTCCATGCGGACCAGGTCGCTGGTGTGATGGGAATCGGTATCGATCACCACGTCCACCCCCCTCGACATGGCCTGTCTCGCCACCTCGGCCGAGGCATCGAGACGATCGAGGGCACCGTTGATCTCAAGAGCGACACCCGTCACCTCGAGAGCCTCAAGAACGACCCCGATGTCCATCTCAACTCCCGGACGCCGTCCTATGTATCGCCCGGTGAGATGCCCGATGGCGTTGACCGATCGATCGTGGAGGGCGGTGAGCACCCGCTTCGTTTGCTGATCCTGGGGCAGGTCAAAGTGGGAGTGGATAGAGGCGACGCAGTAGTCGAACTGGAGCCGGAAATCGGCGTCATAGTCGAGACCCCCGTCGGGACCGATGTTGAGCTCGCACCCAAACAGGAGGCGGATATCCGGATGGCGTTCCTGGAGCTCTCTGATCCGATCGCGATGCTCGAGCATGATCTCGCGGGAAGACCCATTGATGGCGAGATCCTCCCCATGGTCGGTGAAAGCGACATACTCATAGCCGCGAGCCAGGGCGGCCTCGACCATCTGATCCAGCGTCGACCGGCCGTCTCCCGACCGGTCCGAGTGATAATGGAGATCGCCCCTGATCTGGGAGCGCTCCACCAGCGCCGGGAGTTCGTCAGCGACGGCAGCCTCCACCTCACCAGAGCCCTCCCGCAGCGGCGGCGTGACATAGGTCATTCCAAGGGCCTGGTACACCTCTTCCTCGGTGAGCGACGCCACCACTTCATCGCCATCGAAGAGGCCATATTCGCTCAACAGCAACTCGCGATCGATGGCCCGCTGCCGCAGGGCGATGTTGTGGGCCTTCGACCCGGTGAAGTAGAGGAGAGCCGAGCCCAACTGGTCCGGCCGCACGGTCCGCACGTCGACCTGCATCCCTTCCCGAGTGAGGAACGATGTCTTGGTGTCACCTGATCCGATCACCTCCTCCACTTCGGCCAGGTTCAAGACGAACTTCGAGACTTGTGCCGGATCGGTGGTCGCTACCACGATGTCGATGTCGCCCACGGTTTCGGAGAAGCGCCGGATCGAGCCACAGGGGATCGCAGACTCCACCGACGCCAGACCCTCGAGCCGTGCCGCCAATGAGCGGGCGAGGGGAAGGGCCTCGACCAACGGCGTCCTGCGATCCTTGCCGTGGAGACCGAGCCGATCTATCGCTTTGCCGATTTTCTCCTCGGAGGTCTTGCCCAGACCGGGGAGCTCACGAAGCTGCTCAGAGGCGATGGCGTTGCGCAGCCCGTCGATGTCCTCGACCCCGAGCTCGGATCGGAGCAGCTTGAGTGTCTTGGGACCCAGACCAGGGATCTTGGTCAGCTCGACAAATGCCGGGGGATACTTCTGGCGCAGACCTTCCAGCTTGGAGACTGAGCCGGTGGCGTCGAACTCGAGGATCTTGTCCGCGGTGGAGGCCCCGACTCCCTTGATCTCGACCAACTCTTGTTTGCTGAGCCCGCTCAACTCCCCCTGGTAACCCTCGATCCCGTGAAGCGCGTTCTCGTAGGCGCGGACCCGGAAGGCTTGTCTGCTTCCTTCGTCGAGAGCCGTCAGCTTGGCCAATTCTGCCAGCATGCGAAGGGTCTCGAGACGGGTGGCCATCGGCGCGAGACTAGATCTGCTGTCAGTCGTCGGCTATGGCTGCGAGTGTTCCCCCGGTCACCGCGAGCAAGACCTCCGGGGCCAACTCCAGTTGGATCCCTCTCTGCCCGCCTGACACCGCGATCGTCTCCATCCCGGATGCCGAGTTGTCGAGGATGACCCTGAGATTCATCCGCTGACCGAACGGGCTGATCCCACCGGTGACGTAGCCGGTTAAGCGCTCGGCAGCGGCCGGTGCGACCAGCGAGCAACTCTTGCCGCCGACGGCCCGAGCGAGCTTTTTGGTTGAGAGCCTGCGATCGACGGGAAGCACTGCCGCCACCGGCTGGTCGTCGACCTCAGCCACGAGCGTCTTGAACACCCGACTCCCGGACATCCCGATTGCTTCGGCCACCGCGACCCCATAGCCCTCCCCAACGACCTGCGATACCTGGTAACGATGGAGTCGATAGTCCGCCCCGACCCGATCGAGGGCTTTGGTCGCCCTCGTGGTCTTGCCTGCCATCGGGTCACCAGCGCTCCACCAGATGCTCACGGCCCGGAGGCGGGTCGTAAGGCTCCGGCCAGAAGTCAGTCACCGAAGTGATCAGACCGTCCACGAAGGTGAAAAATGCCATCGCATCCGCCGGCTGCTCCCCTTCCACCTCCCAAACGAACCAGGCGACACCGTTGGTTTCGTCGGCAATGGCAACTACGACATGCAGATGCCAGTCCCCGGGGTACTCCTGGTTGAACTGGAGGTAGCGATCCCGGCCCCGAATGCGCTCCCTGGTCTGAGGGATCTCATAAACCATCTCGGGATGGAGCAAGGAAACCCATCCCACCCAGTCACGGTCGTCGAGGGCTTCGATGAACCGCTCGACCCGATGACGGTTGTCGGTCATGGTCTCGACGCTAGTGCACCGACTCGCAAGTCTCAGGCTCGACGCTACACGCACGGAACTTACGACCCGGAGCACCAGTGCCCCGAGCATTGGTTCGAATGCGGGATATCACCTGCCCAGCCATGCTCCCGGGTCGAACTCGGCACGGGCCGTCTTTCCCACCAGCACTTCGCCGAACAGAGGTAGGTCGGCGGTCAAGGCGACGGTGACGGCGACCACTCGGACCGCCATTGATCCGTCGACGTCGCACCAACAACTCACCAGCCGGGCACCGTTTCGCGTTGCGTACTCGGCAGCTAGCGTCTGGGGTGACCTCGCCCCGGTTGGGGGAAACGTGGCCACCGCGGCGGCAAGCGCCGCCGCCTCGGCCGCGGTCGCTGCTTGCTCCCGGGCATCGAAAAGGACACCCAGCGCCGCTGAGCCAACACCGATCGCGGCCACGAGAGCGCACAACCCGACCAGGAGGACGGTCGCCGCACCGCGGTCGGCGGTCATCGCTCGGTACGCATCGTCGCCTTCGCCACGAGGTCAACCGCAACACTGGACGGGAACGGAAGACCGACCGGGTGCCGAATCGACACTGACACCGAGGCCACCGCCCCCACCCGCGATGGGCGCTGCACCGAGACACGAACCCGATCGCGCATCTCGGGGGCCAGCGAAGCCAACACTGCTTCGACCGCCTTGGCGGGATCCGGGGTGGTGGCAGCCACACGCACCCCTTCGCGGGCCGCGCCTTGCAACTCGATACGTGCTCGCGCCACGCCCACGAGCTGGATCGATGCCACCACCACCAGGATCAGGACGGGCAGGACCAGGAAGAGCTCCACGGTCACTGAGCCACGCTGCTGGCTCAGAACCGCCCAGCTACCCAGTCGATCACCTTGCCGAAGAGATTCCCCAGCAACCCCCCGCCGCTTCCCGACTGAAGCCACCTCAGGGCTATGACGGCAAGCGCGGTCGCGGCGAGAATCACCAAGAAGTACTCCACAGTGCCCTGTCCCCGCTCGTCGCGGGTTGTCATCCATGTCCAAATACGAGCCATGAGCTCTCCTTCTCATCCGGTTGCCGACCGGTACGGGGAGAAGTGCGGATCTCAAGTGAGAGGCCCCGAGAGCTCTTCGAACAAACGCAACATCGATGGTGCGTAGAAGAGGAGCACCAGGCCGGGAAGCAGGAGCAGGGTTATCGGAACCATCAGCCGTACCGGCATGGTGCGGGCGCGCGCCACGCGCCGCGCCTTGTCGGCCGCGATATCCGCCTCGATCATGGCGCGGACGGTGTCGGCAAGGGGCGCCCCTGACCTCTGGGCACGGGCGAGCTGTGACAAGACTCCTCTCATCGCGCCCGGCACGACGTCGACCGCCTCGGTCAGACCAGAGATAGTGGCCACACGGGAGGCCAATGCCAGGTCCTGATGACCCGGGAATGTCCCGGCCGCTGCCTGAAGCGCTCCGAGCGCCGACCGACCCGATTTCAACTCGACCAGAAGCACCAGCAGAACCGGTCTGATCGGCGGGTGGGCACGATGGACTCGACGCCGCAGGATCAAGAGGGCGTGGGCCACCAGTCCCAGCACCGCACCCGGTGCACCCGCAATTGCCAGACCGGCTGAGGCCATCACCACCGCATTCATCTGGCTCCCTTCAGTATCAAGATGGTGACCAGTAACCCGATCCCGGTCAGTCCCAGGCCGAGAAGAGCGGCAACCCGCTGTGCCGGCTGGGCTAGATAAGGATCAAACCCGCCTCGCATGGCGGTCAGAGAGATCGCGGCGATGGGTCCGATCAGGAGCACTGTGCCCGTGGCCTTGGCCGCGGCGGAAGCTGTCGAGACCTCGTGTTCCACCTCGATCTGAGCCATTGCGAGATTGCCGATCTCTTCGAACAGCGCCGCAGGGGAGACCCCGATGCCCTGAGGGCGGGCGATGAGGGCGCCCAGCTCCTCACCGATCCCGGCAAACTCTTCGCGGGCGGCCACGGCGATGCTGGGCATGGAGGCTCCCACCTGGCAGAGACGGATCATCTCAGCCGCGTCGACCGAGACCGCGGCGGTCTCGAGAGCGGCACGAAACGATGCTCCGGCCCTGAGCTCGGTGGAGATCGCGTCGCAGAATCGAGCTCCTCGCATGTTGAGAGCCGGTTGCGAACGCCACCAAAGAATGCCAACGAGCACGGCGGCCGGAACCGGCAGGGCGAGGGCGAAGACGAGCAGCCCCAAACGTCGCCAATCGACGTCGGTCGCCACTCCGGCCGCGAGAACCAGCCCGATCATTCCCCTGCCCCGATCCCGCCAGGCCCGACCATCGCTATCTCTCCGATAGTTCTCATGGACCCCACCCTCTCCATCTGAACCACCAGGTCGACCGCCGTCAGCAGCTGACGTCGCACCGCTTCCTCGGCCGTGTCACCGGCCGACAGAGCAAGCGTTTCCAGCCTCCACAACGCTTCCTGAGGCGAATTGGCATGGACCGTCGACAGCGAGCCGCGGTGACCTGTGTTCAGTGCCCAGATCAGATCCATGGCTTCGGCACCACGGACCTCGCCGACGATGATCCGATCAGGTCTGAGTCGGAGAGCGGAGCGAAGCAATTGGCGAATGGTTATCTCCCCAGCTCCTTCGGAGTTGGGTGGGTGGGCTTCCAGCCGAACCCGGTGCCCGGGGATACGCAGCTCCGCCGCATCCTCGATGGTCACCACACGCTCTTCGCTGGGAATCAAGGTCGCCAACAGGTTGAGCAGGGTCGTCTTGCCTGTCCCGGTTCCTCCGCTGACGAGGATGGTCTTCCGTTGCGACACGGCTCGAGTCAACTGCTCGATCTGGTCAGCGGTAGCGCTGCCATGGTCCTGCAGCTGGCCGAGCGAGGTGATCGCCTGGGTGAAACGGCGAATCGCGATAATCGGGTGATCGACAGCGGCCGGTGGCACGACTGCGTGTATCCGGCTCCCGTCGGCAAGTCGAGCATCGACCATGGGTGACGAACGGTCGATCCTGAGCCCGAGTGGCGCGATGACCCTCTCCACCGCCGTGTAGATCTCCATATCGCCGGTGAACCCGCCGGGGACCAGCTCCAGGGCACCACCGCGATCTACCCAGATCTCACTTGGGCCGTTGACCAGTATGTCGGTTATGGCCTCGTCCTCCAGAAGCGGCTGGAGCGGACCCAGCCCGAGCACCCGATCGGCTACGTTCCCGGCCCATTGGGATGCCCGTCGTGGTGATGCGACCGACAGAAGTCGATCGGCTTCGGCGGCCACGTCGGCGCGGCGCAACGGCACCTGACCTGAGGCGATGTCTCCTATCACCCGGTCGATCACGCCCATGGCATCGCCCATACCGGCTCCCAAGCACTGACCCATCGGGAGCGACGATCGACGCGACCCGCCAACAAGCGACGAACCATTGCACCACGCAGTCGGGGAAGGATCGGGCCCGGGCCCGATGGCCGCACCCCGGGCGCAAGCGGCTGCCAAACCGCCGGGCTTTGCCCCGCCGGTTGAAGCAGACCCGGAAGCAAGGCGCGGACCGGCACCGTTGGACCCGGCCATTGCCCCGATTGGCATCGGACGACGACCGCGGGCCAATTTGGAGCCAATGCCTCGACCACGGGGACGGACTCAACGACATGGAGCGGTCCGCAGGTGAGCAATGCCACCCCCGAGCGACCTGGGCTCAACTCGCCCAGTTCGGGGCCATCCTCGGCGATATCGGCGAGGGTGCGGCCGGTGCGGAGTGTCACATCGCCACAGAGGTCGATCACCAGGGCGGTGCCGGCCGCCTGAGCCAACCCCAAAGCGCTGAGGAACGACAACACCGGATCTGCGGACTCAACGCCAAGCACCCCATGACCCCTCGGGGCTCTCCCCATCCCCACCATGTGATCGAAACTATCTCGCCCGCGCCTCCCCGACAAGACCCTTGGGCGATGTCAATCGAGAGGCAGACCGACGCTCAGTCGGAGCGTGGCTCCGATGCCATCGGGATGACTGCATGCCACTCGAAGCCGGCCTCACGCACGGCGTCGATCAGCCTCTCTGGTGAGTCGACGTCGTCGGGGAGGCTGTCGACGACATCGCGGTCGAGAAGAAAGCCCTCCACCGCCCACAGGGCATCACGGTTGAGATATTTGACGACGGTGCCGGTCTCCACCTGTTTCACCGCCTCGGTGACCTTCCCCACCACGAGGGAAGGGACTGATGCGTCGTCAGGCAGACCGTCGATCTGGTAGGGCTGCCCGGAGTTGTCGATCAGAACCGGGCCCGATCCGCCCCGGGCAACGAGGCGCAGAGTCTCCGAGCTGATCATTCCCAAAAGCTACTCTCCGACCATGACCGACCGGATCATGATCGTGGTCGGAGCCGGGCGCAGCTCCCGGTTCGGCACCGACAAGCTCATGACCACGATTGGCGGCCTGCCTCTGATCGCCCACACCGTCGCCGCTGTCGTCGATCACGTCGACGAAGTCATCTTGGTGTGCCGTGACGACCAGATCGCTGGTCTCGCTGAGTTGGGTCTGGAGGCGGTTCTGGTTCCCGGCGGCCCGTCGAGGACGGCGAGCGAGAGGGCTGGGTTGGCGGCTCTCGGTGATCCGGCCCTCCTCATCGGGATCCACGATGGGGCCCGACCCCTGGTGCCCCCGCAATTGATCGAGACTCTCTATGCAACCGCGGCCGACCGTGGCGGTGCCATCCCCCTGACCAGCCCCAGCTTTCCTTTGATCCACAAGATCGACTTCTCGGTCGTGGAGGGGGCGTCCTTCGCCCAAACCCCACAGGTGTTCCAAGGAGAGCCCCTTCTCTCGGCATACGTGAAGGCCGCAAGGATCGAGTACGAGGGCCAGGACACCGCCGAGATCGCCCAGAGGTTCTCCGAGATGGAGATCATCGGCGTGCCCGGGGATCCAGCCAACATCAAGGTGACATTTCCCGAGGACATCGAGCTGGTCAGGGCCCTGTTAGAGGTTTCTCGTAGCGAACCTCGGTGACGTCGGAGCCACCGATGTTCTCGATCCGAATCGGCCGGCCGAGCGTCCAACCCTGCCGCTGATAGAACGCCCTGGCCCGCGCGTTGGTCGAGAGCACCCAAAGCTGAGCACGACCGTGACCGTTCTCGCCGAGTGCCTTTTCCCCGGCCTCGAGCAGACCCCTGCCTAGCCCGACTCCCCAATGCTCAGGGGCGAGGTAGATCGCATACACCTCTCCCCAACCGTCGGCATCGGCTGGGCCTACGGAGCAGAACCCGGCGACCTTCCCGTCCGCTTCGGTCACCAGGACCCTGCCCCTGACGTGGCTCAGAAGCGTGTCCCACCGCTCGATGCGGCTCTCGATAGTCATCGCGTCGAGGAACGCCTGGTTGATCAGCCCCCGGTAGGCGGTCTGCCAGCTCGTGACATGGACCCGGGCCAGCTCCGCTGCGTCCCGGGGCTCGGCATCTCTGATCACCGGTGACAGTTAAGGGCGCGACACCGGGGCTTGACAAATGGTCGGGAAAACCGGACTATTTGGGAATGGCCGACCATAAGGCTCCGGATTACGACCTGGAGGAGACTTTCGAGTTGACCACACCCAAGCAGTTCAAGGCCTTGTTCGAAGAGACCCGTCGCCAGATCATCCACTTGTTGTTGGAGCGCGCAGCCACCATTACCGAGCTGGCGGCGACCTTGGACATCCCGAAAGGAACCATCGGGCATCACGTCGGAGTCCTCGAGAATGCGGGTCTGATCCATGTGGTGCGGACCAAGAAGGTGAGGGCTATCGAGGCCAAGTACTACGGGCGCACCGCCCGCACCTTCTTGCTCACCTCCAAGGGCGAATCCGACTTCGTGCCCGCTCCCGACTTCCTTCTCGGTGCCGCCGCCGAGGAGTTCGCCCGTGCCCGCGACTTGATCGACGAGAGCGAGGAGACCCCGATCATGAGCACGCTGCGATATGCCCGCATCCCAAACGACCGTGCCGCCGAGTGGATCATTCGTCTCGGAGAGATGACCCAGGAGTTCGCATCAGACCAGCGCGGCGGGGACACCACCTACGGGCTGCTCGCTGCCTTCTATCCCACCGACCGGCCCCACCTCCCCGATCCGACGGAGTCGGAATGAGCACGCCGCTCGGGGCTAACTACTGGAAGCTGTGGACCGCCTCGGTGATCTCCAACTTCGGTGATGGTGTCGCGACCGTCGCCTATCCTTGGCTCGCCTCGGCGATCACCCGGAACCCGGTCCATATCGCCCTCGTCACCGTGGCCACCCGCCTCCCCTGGCTCCTCTTCTCTCTTCCCGCCGGAGTGATCACCGATCGGGTGGACCGCAAGCGCTTGGTGGTGATGATGGACGCGATCCGTTTCGTTGCCACCCTCGGACTGGCGTTGGTTGTGCTCTCGACCCAAGGGGACCTCTCCTCCCCGGAGGCGGTGGCGGCCGGGGTTGCCCTGCCCCCGCCGAATGCCACGTTCCTCCTGGTCGCGGTGTATCTGGCGGCGATCCTCCTCGGCACCGCCGAGGTGTTCCGTGACAACGCGGCACAGACCCTCATGCCGTCGATCGTCGAGGAGGCGAACCTGGAGCGGGCCAATGGACGGCTGTGGGGGGCCGAGGTGGTGATGAACTCCTTTGCCGGGCCACCGGCCGGCGGCTTCCTCCTTGCCGCCGCGTTCGCCTTGCCCTTCTTCGTGGACTCCGTCACATTCGGCGCCTCCGCCGCGCTGATCCTCACCATCGCCGGGCAGTTCCGCCCGGTCATGGAGGAGGGAGAGGAGGCCGTGTCTCCGGCGTTCCTCGCCGAACTGAAGGAAGGAGTGAGATGGCTATGGAACCACCAGCTGTTCCGACCCATGGCGATCTCCTTGGGCGTCATGAACGGGACGTTCATGGTGGCTAACGCCACCTACGTGTTGTTCGTCCAGGAGATACTTGGGCTCGATGCAGCAATCTTTGGGGCACTCCTGACTGCCGGAGCGGCTGGGGGCGTGGTCGGGTCTCTCGCCGCGGCGAGCCTGTCCCGGCGGATCGGTCAGGGGACCTCGCTGTTCATCTCGATTCTGGTGTTCGCGGCCACCCTCCTCGTCACCGGGCTCACGTCTTCGTTCTGGGTCGTGTGGTCGATGTTCGCCATCAGCAGCTTCTTTGTCGTGCTTTGGAACATCATCACCGTCTCACTGCGCCAGTCGCTGATCCCCGACCGCATGCTGGGCCGGGCCAACTCGGTGTATCGCTTCCTTGGATGGGGGATGATCCCGGTGGGAGCATTCCTCGGCGGCGTGATAGTGGCGGGAGCTGAGCCGGTCCTGGGTCGAGAGTGGGCCCTGCGAGCACCGTTCACATTCGCCGCACTGGTTCAGGCTGCACTCTTCTTGTATGCCCTCCCGCGGCTCAGCAGCGCCAAGATCGACGCCGCCAAAGCTCGAGCCAAAGGTCAGGCGTCCGAACCGGGCGCTCTCGGGGAGGTGTGATCGGGGACATGGTCACCATCTGGATCCTCCCTCCCGCCAAGCACCCAGAAGGCGAGGACGGACAGCGAGCCCGCGCCAAGGGCGACTCCTAGCCACAGCCATCGCCGAGTCTCCGGGCTTCGCTCGTCCCCGGTGTCAATTGTCGCTGTCGGTTGCTCCCCGAAACTCGTGTCGACGCCCATTTCGCTCAACCTCACCGCGCTCGACACAGCTCCCTCGGGTCCCACGGCTTCAAAGACGACCTGATAGTCAGCGAGCTTCAACTCTGTGGTCACTCCATAGGTAGCGCCGTCTCGCGGCAGCAACGGGATGACGAACGTCTCCTCACCGGGTATCGAAAAGTGAGCCACCACCGAATCCGCCGAAGTCTCGATCTCGACATGCAGGTCAACGACCATGGATTGATCGGTCGTGGAGACGACAGTTGCCGCTGCGGTTCCGAATCCCGCGCCCAGTTCGACCGCGAGAAGGATCGTTGCGACGCCCCGAATCATCGTTACCAATGCTACCGGTCCTAGCATCGCACGCCGTGCGGTCCGTCCCCGAGCCAGGGAGCAATGTCATCCGATTCGGTAGACGAAGCATTGGCGAGCCTGGATGCTGAGGACACCGCCCTTCAGCAGGGCTCTTGGTCTGCTCATCCGGCGACCAGCCGTCCTCTTCTCTGTGATCGGTACGGCGACGATCCTGTCCCTGGTCGCAGCGATGACGCCCCTATTCATCTCCTCGGCGTCTAGCGCCGCCTTGCTCAGAGAGCTGGAGGGCCGCTGTCCGGCTTCATTCGCCGGAACCACGACCCTCTTTGGGACCCTGGAGGGACGGCACCCGGAGTCAATGACGGAACTGGTCGAGGAGAACCGGGAGATCCTGCGTGATCATGTCCCAACGCACGCCGTCCTGGGCGAAGCCGAGGTCATCTTGCGCGGGACCGTGGTCAATCTCACTACGGGCGACGGTGGGCCACCGCTGACCGGCCGATTCCTGGCCAGAGACAACTTCAGGGATCACATCGTATTGGTGGAGGGGGTGCACGGTCCGGGAGCCTATGTCGACGATGTGCTCGCGGAGCAGCTCGGGGTGGCGCCGGGTGACACCTTCTCGTTCACGGCAGGCTCGGGCACATCGCAAGTCGAAGTCCAGGCGGTGTACGCCGGGCTCTACACCGAAGCAGGCAGCCCGTATTGGTGCAGTGTCCAAGACGTGCTGGAGACCAACGCCATGGGAGACCTGCCCCCGCCGCCCATCCTCGTCGACCCTGATCACTTCGGTGCCGACGCCGATCTGATGAGATCGGTGTATGCCAACTATGGGTCAGCCGCGGGCACTTGGGAGATCCCGGTGGTCCTCGACGGGTTGACGGTGACTCAGGCGCGCGAGGCCGCCGAGGTGCTGGCTGAAATCGATGAGGTGGTCGTCTCCGCCGAATTGACCAGCGACGTCTTCCAGACCAACCCTGGAGTTCACAGCGACTTGACAGTGGTGACTCAGCGGGTTCAAGCCCTCACCGACGCGCTCGCCAGCTCGATCCTCCCCCTCGCCGGGGTGGTGCTCATCGCGGCCATCGCCCTGATCGGTGGAGCCGGCTCCTACTGGGTCGATCGTCGAAACACCGAGCTGCAGTATCTATATGCGATCGGAGCCGGTCCCGGTCAGCTTGCGCTCAAGGCGGGCCTGGAGTTCTTCCCGGCGATGGTCGCCGGGAGCGCCATCGGCTGGGCAGCCGCGAATCTCTCGATCGGATTGGTCGGACCATCGTCCAGCGTCGAACCGGCTTCGCGGCTCACCGCGATCTGGGTGACTGCGGCGGCGACGACACTGGGGATCGTGTCGGTTGCGGTGGTGGTGGGGATCAGGGCTCGCGGGTTGCTCGATCACCGGTCACGTCGCAGAGGGCGTTTCCCGTGGCGGCTGCCGTTACTTCTCGTCGCCGCCGGCGCCGCGGTCTGGGTACGAGCCGGAATCGGTGCCAGCGCCGTCACCATCGAGGAGAACCAGTTGGTGGGCTCAGTAGATCCCCTGGTGCTGCTGTTCCCACTCTTCACCTTCCTGGCGGTGGTCCTGATCATCGCCGAAGCCGTGATCAGAGCCTCTCCCCTGCTCAAGAGGCTCGGTGCGAAGAGTCACGCCATGTATCTGGCATCCCGCCGGATCGTCTCGGGGCGGACGCTGGTCATCGCCCTCATTGCAGGCTCCGCACTCCCGGTGGCGACCCTGATCTATGCGGCGTCCCTCACGCGCTCGGCCACCTCGACGATCGACGCCAAGGGCCGCGGTTTCATCGGAGCGGACATCTCCACGCCGGTCTTCGGCGTCATCGACCCTCCTGGCGACATCGCTGAGGTCTCGACAGTGGTCATCAAGACGGAGCGAGCCGACCTGAACGGTGCCAGGGTGGATGTGCTCGCGGTGGACAAGGACACCTTCGCCCGTGGCGCCTTCTGGGATGACACTTTCTCCGGCATCCCTCTCGATGAGATCCTGACCACGTTGTCCGGCGACGCGGTGGGAGGCCCGCTGCCTGCGTACGTGGCGAATGGCCAGGCCGAGGACGGGCTGCTGGAGTCGAGGGCCGGCGACGCCCAGATAGTGGTTGTGGGCGAGGTCGAGGCTTTCCCGGGTGGGCGGGGCTCGCGACCGCTGATCATCGTCGATCTGCAGCGGTACGTTCAGGTGGTCGGCGACGAGGAGGGCCGGGTCAGTGGATCGCGTTATCTGATGTGGACTACCGGGCGCACCGAGGGCGAGGTCGAGGCGGCGATGGCTGCCGCCGGCCTGGGATACGCCTTCACGGTGGCTGCTGAGACCACCCTCGACCAACTCAAGTTCGCGGCCGTGGTATGGACCTTCGACTTTCTCGAGATCTATGCCGCTCTGGCCGGCTTCATCGCAATCGGCGGAATGCTCCTCTATGTCGACACCCGTCAGCGCCAACGAAACCTCTCCTATGCCCTGGCCCGGAGGATGGGCCTGACCCGAGCAGAGCACCTCCGCGCCGGCTTCATCGAGCTGGCCGGGTTGACAGTCCTCGGGGCGCTTGCCGGGATCCTGGCAGCGTCGATCGCGGCCAGAAGTCTCTATGCGGTGCTCGACGCCGTCCCGGAGACTCCGCCGGGCCCCCGCTGGATCGGTGCGCTCGATCTCTCGCTCCTTGCAATACTGATCGCTTTGGGAGTGGCGGCTGCCGCGGCGAGTCTCGCCCAGCGCACCGCGGACGGTGCTGACACATCGGAGTTGTTGCGTCATGGCGACTGAAGCCACCTTGATCTGCACAGGAATCCGTCGGGCCTATCACACCGAGGCAGAGGTGGTCTGGGCGCTATGGGATGTCGACGCTGCCGCCACCGCTGGTGAGATCACGGTCCTGGCTGGACCGTCCGGATCGGGAAAGTCAACACTGCTCAGACTCATGGCCGGCATCGATCGGCCGGATGAGGGGACTATTCACATCGGAGGCAGAGACCTGACAGCAATGAGCGCCCGAGCGAGACGCCGATTCCGCTCCAAGCACATCGGATATCTCTTCCAGGACCCTGCCGCCAACCTCCTCTCCTACTTGACGGTCTGGGAACACCTCCAGATGGCAGGGAAGATCCGAGGTCATGCACCGGCGAGGGAACTCATGGCAACACTGGAAATCGACGAACTGGCCGACGAGTATCCGTCACGCCTCTCCGCCGGCCAACAACAACGCGCAGCATTGGCTGCCGCGGTGGTGGCCGACCCGGACGTCATCCTCGTCGATGAGCCAACCGCCGAACTAGACACTCTTTCCGCCCAACTGGCGGTCGCGACACTCGGCCGCCTTCGCCGGCTAGGAGCAACACTGGTTGTCACCTCCCATGATCCGGAGGTGGTGGAAGTGGCCGATCGGGTGATCCATCTCGAACACGGAGAGGTGAAGCCGTGAGCACCATCGTCACGCTCCGCGGGATCACCAAGTCATATCGGCGTGGTGACAGCGACATGGTTGTCCTCGACGACCTCCACGCCTCGATCGGATCGGGAGAAGTCGTGATAATCCGGGGGCGTTCCGGATCGGGAAAGACCACCCTGCTCAACATCCTCTCCGGCTGGCAGAGCCCCGATTCGGGCTCGGTGGATTGGGGTATGGACCAGCCGCACTCCTGGGACCGGGTTGCCGTCGTCCCCCAATCCTTGGGACTTCTCCCCGAGCTGACGTTGGGCGAGAACATCGGGCTGCCGGGTCGGCTGGCCGACGACGAGAGCGACGTGCACGACGTGGCGGAGAAGTTGGAGATCTCCCATCTCCTCGACCGAGCAGTTGGTGGAGCCTCGCTCGGGGAGCAGCAACGGGCGGCCATTGGGCGGGCCCTGATCAGGGGACCTGCCCTGCTGCTTGCCGACGAGCCATCTTCACATCAGGATCTGCAACGTCTCCATCTGGTCTGGCGTCTCGTCTCCGAGGTCGCCGGAGGCGGGACCGCGGTGATCGCAGCCACCCACGACCCCGATGCCTTCGGCTACGCAGATCGGATCATGGACCTCAACGAAGGACGTCTGCTCCCGGTGACCCACCCCTGATCACGGCCGGGAGGGTGTCCCCGGCGCCGGGTTCCACTCACCCCGCTGGACCAAGACTTCCTTCAGCAGGTCGGGCCGGTCGGTGATCAGGCCATCGACCCCCATGTCGAGAAGCTCGACCATTTCGTTCTGGGTATTGACGGTCCATACATGAACCTGAAGACCGCGGTCGTGGGCAGCGGCGATGAGACGTCGGTCGACGACCTTGACTCCCCTCGTGGTCCGGGGAAGCTGAAGGGCTCGTGCCTCGCCGGTAACACCACGTCTCACCCGCGATGCGAGTAGCCACGAGCGGCTGGCGGTGGCGCCGGTAGAGGTCGCAACACGATTGCCCGACGCGGCCCGGAACATCGCCAGCCGCGCATCCGAGAAAGAGCCGACGATCAGACGATCCCGAAGATCGAGCCGGTCGATGAGGGCGGTCAAGGGACCCGCCAGATCGTCGGTCTTCAAGTCGACCACCAATGATGCCTCCGGAAAGGTGATGACGACTTCTTCGAGTGTTGGAACCTTCACCCCGCGTCCGCGAAAGGCGAAGCCCAGGGCTCCCCCGTGGCGAAACCCCGCATCGAGAGAGGACAGGGTCTGATAGTCGAACTCCGACACCGGGCCGGTAGCGTCGGTGGTCCGGTCCACGGTGTCATCGTGAATGCACACCAGGACTCCGTCGGCGGTGATGCGCAGATCGGTCTCGAGATGGCGATACCCGAGCGCAACGGCTCGGGAGAAGGCCTCCATGGTGTTCTCGGGCCACAAGATTCGACTACCCCGGTGGGCAATGGCAACGGGTGGCCGCCAGTGGACAAGACTCATGTAGGTCGAAAGTAATGGGCCCCGTCTGATGACGGGGCCCATCGAATCCCGATATAGGGCTGGTTATTCGGCGACGCGGTCCTTGAGGCCCTTGGAAGCGGAGAAGTGGGCGTACTTCTTGGCTGCGATCGTGATTGTCTCCCCGGTTGCCGGGTTGCGACCCTGACGTGCAGAGCGGTGCTTGGTGGAGAAGTTCCCAAACCCGGTGATGTTGACTTTGTTGCCGGCATCGAGCTCCACGGCGATGATTCCCTCGCCATCCTTGGTGGAGAAAAGGATGTCGATGATCTCCGTGGCCTTGGCCTTGGAGATGTCCGCCTTGCTGGCGAGCTTGTCCGCCATCTCGGACTTATTCACGGCCCCTCCTTGTGGGTCGACGATTAGCCACGTCACAAATGCGACGACGCCTAATAACGATAGGCGAAAATGCCGCAACTCCCCGTCTTTCCGGGCTGGTTAGCCTCTGGCCGCCAAAGGAGGAAGATGAGCGTCGAGTACGCCCTCGATGGTGAGGTGGCTCTGATCACTCTCAATAGGCCCGACACCTACAACGCCATTGAGGCGTCACTGAGCACCGAGCTGCAGGAGGCCCTGGGTCGCGCCGGCAGCGAGAGCAGGGCCGCGATCCTCACCGGTGCCGGCAAAGCCTTCTGTTCCGGAGCCGATCTCAATCACCTTCTCGCCGACTACCAGGCTGGTGAGGGGCCAGACCTGGGCGGATTGCTCGAGGACGTATTCCATCCTGCGTTGCAGGCCATGCTCGATTGTCGGGTCCCGGTGGTCGGCGCTATCAACGGTGTGGCCGCGGGCGCCGGTCTGGGCCTGGCATTGGCATGCGATCTCCGGGTCATGTCAGAGGACGCCTTTCTCACTTCTGCTTTCACCGCCATCGGGCTCGTGCCGGATTCCGGTACTACCTGGTGGCTGCCTCACAACCTCGGCGTCTCGCGCGCCCTGGAGATCGCACTCACCAACCGGCGCGTCGGCGCCCGGGAAAGTCTCGACCTGGGTCTGTGCCTGGATGTGGTTCCAGCCCGGTCGCTGCTCGAGCGCGCCTCCGAGGTGGCCGCCGACCTGGCCGATCTCGTGCCCGATTCACTGGTCACCACCCGACGACTGATCAGGGAGGCGTCGGGCTCGTCACTGGATCGGGCGATGCAGGCAGAGCAGCGGGAACAGGGCCGTCTCGGTAAGACTCCCGACCATCGTGAGGGGGTGATGGCTTTCATGGAGAAGCGAAAACCCGACTTTCGCTCCCGGTGACTACAGGGATTGGCTAGTCCCCGAAGAGGCCCCCCCTCCCGGCTCCGCCGGACTCCCCCAAGACCCCCCTCCCCCCTCCGGGGTACTCCCCCCAAGAACCCCCCTCCCCCCTTCGGGGTACTCCCCCCAACGCTCACTTCGTTCACTGGGGGGAGAAACAGCTCACTTCGTTCACTGGGGGGAGAAACGGCTCACTTCGTTCGCTGGGGGGAGAAACGGCCGGCCGGCGCCACCAGCCTGATCCAATCGGCGAAGGAGGACACGACGCTCTCCAGCCGGCGCGAGGTCTGCTCGTCGACCAGCTGGCCATCGTCATCGAGGAGGCCCTCGACGTGGGGCACGAACAGGGTCGGATCCGACATGACGGCGGCCTGCACCGAAAGCAGCATCTGCCGGAGCAAGGTCTGTGCGATCCGTGTCCCCCAGGGCCCGGTCGAGGCTCCGATCACGGCGACGGGAAGACCGGACAGGACTTCTTCGCGGGACAGCCAGTCGATCATGTTCTTGACAACGCCCGGCACTGACTGGTTGTACTCGGGAGTGGCAATGAGCAGGCCGTCCGCTCGGGCCAGCGCCCGACGTAGATAGGTGACACCCTGGGGTGGGTCGGTCTCGAGGTCCTCGTTGAAGACCGGGACCGTCTCCAACCCGTCGTAGACCTCGACGGTCACCGACTCCGGGGCGAGTTCCGCCGCGGCACGGAGCAGGGCCCGGTTGTGCGAGTCACGCCTGAGGCTCCCAGCGATCCCGAGGATGCGCACGGAGCGGTCTTCATCGTGGCCAGATTCGTCTTGGCTCAGCATTCGACCGGCACCTCCCACCGGGCCGGGACCTTCCTCTTCGACGTCGCCGGTTCCCCACTACGTCCGATCTCCTCTTCCAATGAGAGTCGCTGGATGAAATGCTGAGAAAGGGGCCCGATCGAGGCGGCATACAGGAGTGTTCCCAGCCCCACCTGGCCACCGAGGGCCCATCCGGCCGCCAGCACCACCACCTCGATCGCGGTGCGAACGAAGCGAATCGATCTGTGGGTCCGGGCGGCGAGACCGGTCATCAGCCCGTCGCGGGGGCCGGGACCCAGACCGGCGCCGATATAGAGACCGGTGGCGATGCCGTTGGCGACGATCCCGAGACCCAGGACAAGGATCTGCACCGCCATGCCGCGAACCGGCGCCAGGATGGCAAGAGCCAAGTCGGCGACCAGCCCGACGACTACGGCATTAGCCAACGTCCCGACGCCGGGACGTTGCCGCAGAGGGATCCAGACGATCAGGACCACGACGCTGACCGCAGTGACCACCCACCCGAACGGGCTGCCGGTGGCCTCGGCCAGCCCCTGGTGGAGGACATCCCATGAGTCGACGCCGAGGCCTGCCCTGAGCATGAGGGCGATGCTGATTCCATACAAGACGAGACCGCCACCGAGACGAGCTAGACGACGCAAGTTCGGTGGAGTGTTGGTTGCAGTGCTCAATTCGCTCCTTTACTTGACACATCATATAAGTCGATACATGACACATCAACTTCATTTGGTATGTTGCTATTCCCATGACGAGAAAATGGCTCGATGAAACCGAGGAACGGGCCTGGCGGGCCTACCGACGTATGTTCACGTTGCTCGAATCGACCCTGGCCAGTGAATTGGCCGAGCACACCGGTCTATCGATGGCTGACTACACCGTGCTCTCGAACCTGGTCGAGGTCGAAGGTCGACGCTGGCGTTTGACCGCGCTGGCCGAGCACATCCGTTGGTCACAAAGTCGACTCTCCCACCAGATCACTCGCATGGAGGAACGCGGGATGGTCGCCAGAGAACGAGCAGAAGGAGACGCTCGCGGTGCCTGGGTTGTGTTGACGAAAGCAGGCCTGAGGGCCATCGCCGAGGCGACACCGACCCACCTATCCGGGGTACGGAGGCACATGATCGATCTCCTGACCCGAGACCAGCTGAGGGAGCTGGGTGATGTCGGAGAGATCGTGGTCCAACACCTCACCGAGGACAGACCCGGACCAGGGTC
>Ga0214472_10000696_pt1 | contig 40965 bp, 35 predicted proteins | sample RVTome_6_FD_207662 | JGI IMG/M metagenome (GOLD analysis project Ga0214472, IMG submission 207662) | Soil microbial communities from uranium-contaminated site in the Upper Colorado River Basin, Wyoming, United States - RVT140D175 | ecosystem: Environmental > Terrestrial > Soil > Contaminated >...
TCGCTGCTCAAACCCTCTAGAAGCGCTCTGGCCGCGAGCTGTTCGGCTACCTTTTTGGTATAAGCTCTCTGCGGGCCACTCGACACCCGCTCGCCAGCGACCTCCAGCTCTATTTCCACCACGTGCCAACCGGTGTCGTCGGAATGGTCCCGCATTTCGGGCCGCTCCAGACGGCGGCGCATGCACCATTCGAGCAATTTGCCCTTTGGATTTTCAATCTTCAGGGTCTCGGCTAGTCGGAGTTCTTCGGGTGAGGGCTCGGTCGGCATCGCCGCCTTGGTCTGGGCCCACAGAAGGCTGCGGCGATGATCGTCACGGCGCACCAGCCCGGTCTGTTCGAGTTGCTGGATAAAGCGCTCTTGGCGAATGGCGGCAACGCGTTTGCCGAACCAGGCTTCCGCGAGCTTGGCGGCGCGCAGCGGCTCGCCAGTAGACGGCCCAATCAGTGCCGCTGCCGCTTCTGGGGTGATCGGTTCGTCTTCTGCACTGCGGTCGTGGAGCGCCTGGCGGCGGCGTGGGTAGTGGCGCGTGATGCGGACCCCTTCTTCGCCGTAGACGATATCGTTGCAACCCAGACTATCGGCCAACATCGTCTTGGCCGGCATGTCGCCATGCACCAACACCACGGTACGCGGCCGCATGGCCTCGATCATGCCCACCATCTGCATGCGATCGGCGTGGGCCGAGAGACTGTACGTCTCAAAGGCGCAGCGCACATCCACGACTTTATCGCCCAGCCGCAGGGGCCGCGGGCCAGCTTCCTCGGCCAGATTGAGCAGGGCGCGGCCTGGGGATTCTTCATCCTGATAGCCGGTAATTAAAATCGCATCGGTAGCCACCGGAGCCATTTCTCCAGCATAAAAGGCCGAGGGACCGCCGGAGAGCATACCGCTCGATGCCACGATGACACAGGCCCCCACAGACAACACATCCTTGCGTTCCTGCACATTGCCGACCGCTGTAATAGAGCCCGTAAAAAACGGGTGTCCCGACCGTTGACTGTCGCGCAGCAACGACCGGCTGACGTAGCGCGCGTGTTGGCTATACACCCCACACACCGCCCGCACCATGCCGTCCACAAAAATGGGGCATTCCGGTATCTTTTTATTGCGCAATGCCTGTTTGAGAATGAGCAGTACTTCCTGGGCCCGGCCAATGGCAAACGCCGGGATGAGCACGCGGCCACCGGCCTCCACCACTTGGGCCACACGGCTTATCAGCAGGTTTTCCGAAGTCCGCCGGTCCGCGTGCATGCGGTTGCCGTAGGTGGTTTCGGTGACCAGCAAATCCACCGGCAAGCTAGTTCGGTCCAGAGCGGGCACGGTGCGCTGGGCATCGACACTGTAATCCCCGGTAAACATCACATTGCCGGCGGGGGTGCTGAAATGGACCATCGAGGCGCCGAGGATGTGCGAGGCGGGGAGATAAACGATCTCGATGTCGCCGACTTGAAGGCGATCGCCGTGGTGCACGGGCTGAAATCTCTCGATCATGCTTTCGACCTGGCGCTCGTGGTAAAGCGGCACCTCGCCTTCGCGATCCATGAGCTTGAGGGCATCGCGTTGCAGGATCGATACGAGATCCTGCGTCGGCGGCGTCAAATAAATCGGCACCTCTGGATAGGCCTCGTGCACCACTGGCAAGGCCCCGGTGTGATCGCTATGGGCATGCGTCACCACGATAGCATCGAGGCGCTTGCCGGTCAGTTGATTGAGGTCGGGCAGAGCGTTGCCCGTTTTAAACCGGACACCGCAATCAATCAGGATCGAGGTATCGGCCACCTGCAGGAGCGCGCTCGAAGCCCCAATGGCACTCGCACCACCGAGAAAACTCAATTGAATATTTGGGGTTGCGGCCATGGATACATCCTCATCATAGGCTTAGCAAAATTGTCTATCAGCATGGCAGAGAGAGTGGGAAAAGTCTACTTCTAATTGCGGCCTGAGGCCCCGGTCTGAGTCCATCAAACGTGTGCCGGACAGACGACCTTGATGCCGGCCCCCTAATGGTCGGCTTTGAAACCGCTTGCTGGAATTCGGTGATCATTCGCGTGCGGATCTGGCGTGAGTTTAAAGTGTATGGCGCCATTTCAACTCCGCCAGGTCACGCAGGGAAATCTTATCCCCAGAGTCTATCATGCGGCATTGCCCAAACCCCTTAGCTCGTTATGAGCTTGATTTGCAACCCCTTGCCGCCAACTGAACGCCCTTAGCCGCGCCGCAGAAGCCATTGCCAGAACAGGGCTAAACTGCTACACTGCGTCACGGCTCTAATTCCCAAATCTGGTGTCAAAAGAAGGCAAATTTTATGGCACATTTGGCCATTGCAGGCGGCGAGCCACTGCGGCAGCAACCCTATCCGAGTTGGCCGATTTGGACGCAGGCGGAAGTTGCCGCCGTGCAAGCGGTGGTCACCAGCGGACGCTGGGGCTCGACCCATGGCACGGAAGTACAGCACTTTGAAACCGAATTTGCCGCCTACCAGGATGCCGCCTACGGCATTGCCGTGGTCAATGGCACCGTGGCCCTGAAGCTCGCGCTCACTGCAGCGGGGGTCGGGGTTGGCGATGAAGTCTTGATGCCCGGCTATACGTTTGTGGCCACGGCCACTGCGGCCTTGGAAGTTGGCGCAGTGCCGGTATTTGTCGACATCGATCCCGAGACTTACACCATCGATCCGGCCCATGCGGCAGCGCTCATCACGCCCCGCACGCGCGCCATCGTACCAGTGCACCTGGGTGGCCGGCCAGCGGACATGGATGCCATTCTCGATTTGGCCCAGCGGCACGATCTGGTGGTGATTGAAGACGCCGCGCAAGCCTGGGGGTCGGCTTGGAACGGTGCTAAAGTCGGGGCTCTCGGCGATATCGGCGGCATCAGCTTTCAGGCGTCAAAAAACATTACCGCTGGCGAAGGCGGCATGCTGTTGACCAACGATCCGGCGATCGGCGAGATGGCTCGTTCTCTGAGCAATTGCGGCCGGCAACCTGAGGGTTTGTGGTATGCCCACTACGTGCTTGGCGGCAATTATCGGTTGGGCGAATTTCAGGGCGCGGTGTTGCGAGTGCAATTGCAACGCTACCCGGAGCACCTTGCACGACGGCAGGCCAATGCCGCCTATTTGGCGCGGGGTCTGGCGGAAATTGACGGGATCTCAACGCTGCGCTCGGATCCGCGGGTGACAGCGAACGCCTACCATATCTTTTTCATGCGCTACGATGCAGAGGCGTTTGGCGGCGTCCCCAAAGGCCAGTTTATGAAAGCGATGCAAGCCGAGGGAATTCAGGGCGTGCATGGCGGGTACTCGTTGCCGGTGTACCGCCAGCCGGTGATGCAGGCGAAAAATTTCGGTTTGCCCACCCCGCCGCTGTTTCACGGGGTACATCCGCATCCGCCGGACTACCGCCAGGTCGCGCTCCCGGCGACCGACCGGGCCTGCGACGACGAGGCGATCTGGATCCGCCACAATATGCTCCTGGGTGATCGACAAGCGATGGACGACATTGTCGAAGCCATTCTCAAAATTCAACGCTATCGCGATGAGCTACAGGATCAATAAATCATGCGCGTACAACATTTGACAGAGTTAGATGCGGACGCTTATACGCGCCTGATGCAACGCTCGACGGCCGATGTGCAACGAGTCATGCCACAGGTGCAGGCCATTATGGAAGCGGTGCGGCAGCGCGGCGATGACGCCTTGCGCGACTATACCGCGCGCTTTGACGGCGTGGCAGTGCCAGACTTTGACTTTCGCGTTTCGGAGGGTGAAATCGCGGCGGCGTACGATCATGTGGATGCCGCTCTGGTGGACAGTTTGCAGCAGGCGCACGAGAATTTGCTGCGATTTCATCGCAAACAATTGCCCTCACAAGAGCTGCACGATTTGCAACCGGGCGTTCGTGCCGGCCGCCTCTGGCGCCCGATTGAGCGCATCGGTCTATACGCCCCGGGCGGCAAGGCGGTATACCCCTCAACCGTCCTCATGCTGGGGACGCCGGCTCTGGTGGCGGGCTGTCCGCAGCGCCTACTTTGCGTGCCGCCATTGCCGGATGGCACCCTGCCGCCGGCGATCCTGGTGGCGGCCGATGTGGTGGGGCTCAAGCAGATCTTTAAATTGGGAGGCGCCCAGGCGATCGCGGCCATGGCGTTTGGCACTGAGACCGTGCCGAATGTCTATAAAATTTTTGGCCCCGGTAACATCTATGTGGTAGCGGCAAAAATGTGTGCCGCCAGCTCCGGCTTGCCCTTGGCGATCGATTGCCCGCCGGGTCCGTCGGAGGTGGTCATCATTGCCGATGACACCGCACCACCGGAATTTGTCGCCGCCGATCTCTTGTCTCAGGCCGAGCACGGTGAGGATTCTGCCGCGATTTTGCTCACCCCTTCCGAGCGTTTGGCGCATGCAGTTAACGCCGCGGTGGAAGCGCAAATGGCGGACTTACCCAGAGTTCATCTCATCCGAGAGGCTCTCGATCATTATGGTATGATATTAATTGTGGAAGATCTCGACGCCGGTATCTGTTTTACAAATGAGTATGCGCCGGAACATCTAGAGATCATGACCGAGGATCCGTGGGCTGTGAATGCAGAGATCATCAATGCGGGGTCCGTCTTTCTGGGCCATTATTCCCCGGTGACCATGGGCGATTATCTTTCCGGCACCAATCACGTGATTCCGACGGGTGGCTATGCACGCGCGTTTTCAGCCTTGTCAGTCGATGAATTTATCAAAAAGCTGGAAGTGCAATCCCTCACTCTCGAGGGCTTACATGCCTTGCAGCAGCCCCTGCGGGCACTCACCGCGGCGGAGGGATTTACGGCTCATCAACGGGCGGTGGATGTCCGCTTGTCGTAGGGAGCAATCATGTCTCAGGAGTATCGCAGCCTCGCCACGTTTGTGAAGCGCACCCAGCGCGGTCTTGGTATCCGGCGTTATTTACAAGCAGGGGTCGTGCTGCTCGTGGTGGCACTCCTCGTGGTGCTCACGGGAATCGGCGTGTACCTACTCGTGCCGTCGGTGCCCATGTTGGCGCCGATCTACAGTGGCTTTGCGGCCATCGTCACAGGCTTTGTCGTGTTTTGGGTGATCGTACCCGCCTTGAGACGGCGCCCCAAACGTGAGACGTTATCGAGCATTGCCGAGGCCTATCCCGATTTAAGAGATGATTTGACCAATGCTCTGGAGCTGGATCCGGAACAGCTTGAACGGTCCAACCCGCGTGGCATGGCACTCGACCTGGTTCGCGCGCTACACCGCCAGACCGCCCAAAAAATGCAATCGTATACCTCCCGTGAAGTCGTTAGGCGATATCGTCTCCAAGGGCTCCTCTGGTTCGGCCTGCTGCTTTGTACCGCGGTGTTGGTCACGGTGCTTCATCCCCGCATTTTGCAACAATCGCTACACGTGATGGTGTCGCCGGTTAGCTATTTGCCAGCACGCGACTTGAAGCTCACCATTACGCCAGAGGACGCGACGATCGCCCGCGGTATGAATCTCGAAGTGCAGGCCCAGGTAACAGACGAGGTAAAGCGCCGGGTGGAGATGCAAATTCTGCTGCAACGGCCCGGACAACCCGAGAAACGTTACGCTATGGAGCAGGTCTCGCCAGGCCGCTTTCGCTACGTGTTTTTAAAACCCCAGGCATCGTTTTCGTTCCAGGCGCTCAGTGAAGGATTTCGGTCGCCAGAAGGGCGCGTGGATGTGGTGCCGGCCCCTGCGGTCGGCAACTTAGCCTTGCATTATCTCTTCCCGGATTATACCGGCCTACCGGGGCGGACCCAGAGCGGCGGCGGCGATATTCAAGCCCTTCCCGGCACGCAGGTGCGTTTGAGCATGCAAGCGAATGTGCCCCTCAACAAGGGCACGCTGCGCTTTGCCAAGGGAAACGAGCTGCCGCTCGCGATCACGGACCTCGCCCTGCAGGGGGAAATCCTGGTGATGGAAGAGGGGTCTTATCGCATTGAAATCGAAGACTGGCACGGGCTTTCGAACCCACAGCCCCCCTGGTACACGATTCAGGTCACCCCGGACGCGATTCCTACAGTCAAGTGGCTACGTCCAGAAGATGGCATCGAGGTGGATGAGACAGCGGTGCTCGATGTGAGTTACGAGGCGGCAGATGATTTCGGCTTGCAGGATGCCGTTCTGGTGTATCAGGGATCGGATGGGGTTGAACACCGCCTGCCCCTGCGCCAAGGCCGTTTTGACCAGCCCCGGGTGACCGAGCAGTTTTCCTGGGACTTGTACCAGCACCCGTTGCCGGCGGGTGATACGGTCCACGTGTATATTGAGGTCTACGACAACGATACGATTTCCGGCCCCAAAAAAGGGGTGTCCGAAACCCTCACCCTGAAGGTGCGCGATCGCGAGGGGGAACACCAGGCACTAGAAGACTTGCAACGGGAAATAGCCGATGCCCTGCTCGATCTGCTGGCCGATCACTTGGAGTTGGCTGATGACTTTGAGGCATGGCGCGATCAGGACACCCCGGAACCGGACGACTTGGTTCGCGCCCAGGCCAAGCAGCAACAAGCTGCAGAGCGCGCTGAGCAGTTGGCCGAGCAACTCGATGAAGCCTTGGCCAAGGTTCAAAATGATCCCTACAGCACCTATGAAACGTACGCCGATTTACAAGCCTTGCAGCGCAACATGGGCTATCTGCAACAGGAATTGATACCGCAGCTCGAGCAAGCGATGCAGCCCATGCAAACCCCTCCGGCTTCAGACGCCCAGCAGGCTCGTGCAGACGAGGCCCTGGAAAAAGTGGTGGAGGAACTCGAGCGTCTGTCATCGCTGGCGGAAGACATTGCCAATGCTGAAAAGTTGCACGATCTCATGCAGCTCAGTAATAAGATGATGGAACAGCAAAATCAGCTTTTGGCCACCCTTGACAACATGCCTAAAGACTTCCAGGGTGGTGAGATTCCTCCGGAGATCCAGAAATTACTCGACAGCATTGATCAGATGATGCAAGAGCTGGCCAATACGATCTCCCAAATGCCCCAAATGATGTCGGATGAATTTCTCAATCAACAGCTTGAGAACTTGCCCATCAACGATATGCAACAGAAGTTGGATGAGATTCAGAAAAAGCTAACGGAGGGCGATCTTGAAGGGGCTAAAAAACTGGCTGAAGAGTTGCTGAAAACGCTCTCGACGATGGTGGCTTCTATGCAAAACATGGAGCAGCAAGCGCGTGGCGGTCCCATGGATGCCATGTCGCAGCAGCTCCAAAAGTCTGTCGATACGCTATCGGACCTCGTGCGGCGTCAGGAAGGGGTGCTGGATGAGACCCAGAGCCTCGATCAGGAGGCCCTGCAACAGCTCAATCGCGCCCAACAGGAGGCGTTTGAGGCCATGCAGCGCGATCTCGAACGCGAGTTGGGGGAGCTGTCAAAACAGATGGCGGCGCTATCGCGGCGCGCCCGCCAACATCCGGAATTGGATACCGACTTTCAACGCGCCTACCTCGATGTGCAACAACGGCTCTCACAGTTGCGACAGCACCTGCAAAATCACGATATGCCCCAATCCCAAGACGCCCTGGCCGGGGCTCAGCGTCAGATGGACTGGATGCAACAGCGCGTCGAACAATTGCAATCGCAAGATCAGCAACTTGAGCAACACGCCACCCAGGCCCAACACCGCTTAAACGCGCTGCGGCAGCGGATGGAGGGCCTGCCCAACAATCGCCAGGCCATGCTGTCGCCAGACCAACGTGGCCAGCTCGGCCAGCTCGGTCAACGCCAAGAGGCGGTCGGCAACGACACGGCCGAACTGCAACAGGCATTTGACAATCTGATGCCATTGATGCCGTTTTTACCGAGCGAAACCGTCAATAATCTGCAGCAGGCGGTACCGCTGATGCAACAAGCCCAGGGCGAACTCAATGCCCACCAGAGTCAGCAGGCGATACCGCCAGAACAGGGCGCCCTGGAGCGTCTCCGGAATGCCCAAAACAGTCTACAGCAAGCGCTGCAGCAACTGTCGCAGCGCGGCCAGATGATGGGGCAATCCATGCCCATGCTGCGGCAGGCGGGCCGTCTCCCCATGCCCGATCAGCGCCCGCAGGTCGATCAGCGCCAGAACGGTATGGCAGGCGCCAGCGTGCGCAATTTCCAACTCCCTGATAAAGAAGCGTACAAGGTACCTCGCATGTTTCGCGAGGATATCATGGAAGCGCTGAAAGAGGGCTATCCTGAACGCTATAAAGAACTCATTGAACAGTACTACCGCAATATCGTCCGCTAATCGCCGGCACCGCGCAGCCCTTTGGTTACGGCTTGCGTTCGTGGGGGTGGCGTGCGTCTGCCTCTTGCAACCGATGCTTGCTCGGGCCACCCTGCCGGTGGAGAAACCCGAGTTGGAGGCCTCCGACACCGACCACGGCGCAGTGTTGATCGATCGCTGGCAGGCCGAAGACGCCCGGGTTTGGCTTGAACGCCGACTCGCGGAGGAGCCGGAAAATCCGAAATGGCGCTTTTTCCTCAGCCAGGCGCTATTTTACTCAGGCCGCTATACCGAGGCGTTGGCCGCCCTCGACGCCCTGATTGCAGACGTCCCCCACCCGCAATTCCAGAGTTTTCGGGAGTTTATTGCGAAGACCATCAAGAGCACGGCAACGCTAACCCCCATGGAGTCCGAGCACTTTCGCATCTTCCTTGACCCGGATCGAGATGCCGCTTTGGTACCGTATATTCGCGACGTCCTCGAACAGAGTTACCAGCGTTTGGGCATGCATTTTGGGCGCTTTCCCAAAGAAAAAGTGTTAGTGGAAGTGTTTCCCACCACCGACACCTTTTATCCCGCCTCCAGCCTCTCGGCTCGTGACATTGAAGTCTCGGGCGCGATCGGCATTTGCAAGTTCAACAAAATTATGCTGCTCTCGCCGCGCAATCTCGCTCGGGGCTACCGCTGGACAGATGCCATCAGCCATGAATACCTCCACTATTTGATCGTGCACCTCAGTGCCAACCAGGCGCCCATTTGGTTGCACGAAGGGATCGCCAAATACTTTGAAGATGCCTGGCGTCTTCCCGAGTCCGCATGGCTCAGTCGTCAGACGGAAAGTCTGCTGGCCCACGCCCTGGCCAACAATAGCTTTGTCGGGTTTAAAAACATGGAGCCGTCTTTGGTAAAACTCGACACGACTTATCAGGTACAATTAGGGTACGCAGAGGCTGCCTCAGCTATCGATTTCATCATCGACAGCCTGGGTACGAAGGGGTTGATAAACATTTTACAAGACCTGAGTGAAGGCCATGGCGACGGCGCCACCGGGGCCATTACTCGTGTGATGGGCTATGGGTTTGAACGGTTTGAAAAAGAGTGGCGCCGGTTTCTACAGTCCAAACACCTGCAAGAGCACAAAGGCGTGCGTTTGCCACGGTTCACCCTAAAAGCGAATGTGAATGAGAATCAAAGCGAGCAAATACCGGCGGAGGACCTGCGGGAAGAAATCGAGTCCACCACCGCCCGCCTGCACACGCGTTTGGGCGACCGTCTGCGGCAACGTGGACGCGACCGCGCGGCGACTCGCGAGTACAACCGCGCCTTGGACAAGGATCCCTATTCGCCATACCTACTCAACAAGTTGGCCGGCGTCCTGATGACTCAACAGCGTTGGGAACCGGCCCAGCAGTATCTGGAGCGCGCTCGGACGCTGGCCCCGGATTACGTCGCCACCTACACCAATCTCGGACGGCTGTACGTGGCCCAACAATCTTTCGAAGACGCCCGCACCGCCTTGTGGGAAGCTGTACAAATCAACCCGTTTGACCCGCTGATCCATCAATATCTGGCGGAGTGCTATCGGCGGCTGGGAATCGATGACCGAGCCAAACAAGAGCAGCAATTGTTAGAGCGCTTACAGGAGAGCCGCTAATGGAGACAGCAAACGGGACGCCGATGGAGCCTCAACATGTTGAAGCCGTCGCAAAAGTCGCGCATCATCGCGAAGCCATCTTGGGCGAGATTAAAAAAGTGATCGTAGGCCAAGACCACGTGATTGAAGAACTCTTGATTGCGCTATTGGCGCGGGGCCACTGCTTGTTGGTGGGTGTGCCGGGGCTGGCCAAAACCTTGTTGATTAGCACCTTGGCCGATGTCTTGGACCTCAATTTTAACCGTATCCAATTTACGCCGGACCTCATGCCGTCCGACATCACCGGCACAGATATTCTCGAAGAGGAACCCGAGACCGGCCGCCGGCGCTTCCGCTTTCTCCAGGGCCCGATTTTCGCCAATATTGTGCTGGCCGACGAAATCAACCGCACGCCACCCAAAACGCAGGCGGCACTGCTTCAGGCCATGCAAGAGTACCGCGTGACGGCCGGCGGCCAAACCTTCCCCTTGGCGCTGCCATTTTTTGTCCTGGCCACCCAGAATCCGATCGAGCAAGAGGGCACGTATCCTCTGCCCGAAGCCCAGTTGGACCGGTTTATGTTTCACATTGGGGTCAATTACCCTAGCTATGAAGAAGAGGTCGAAATCGTGCTCAATAGCACCTCCGCCTACACCCCGGAACTGCACCACATTTTGAAAGCGGAGGACATCCTGCAGTTGCAAGATTTGGTGCGGCGCGTGCCGGTCACGCCATCGGTGGCGGGGTTTGCCGTGCGTTTGGCGCAGCAGTCGAGACCAGAACATGAGGACGCCCCGGCGTTTGTCAAAGAATGGGTCAATTGGGGAGCGGGACCGCGCGCCTCGCAATATTTGGTGTTGGGGGCGAAAGCTCGCGCCATTGCGCACGGGCGTTTTGCGGCTTCAATCGACGATGTCAAAGCCCTGGCGCCCTCGGTGTTACGCCACCGAATTTTGACCAACTTCAATGCGGAAGCGGAGGGGGTCTCCTCCCTCACCATCATCGAACAGCTCCTCGAGACGGTTCGCCCCGAAGCCGTGCCACTCGCGGTTACCGCGTCGTAGGTAGAGAGACCATGGCAGATCGAACCGTACATCCCAATTACTTTGACCCGTTGGTCTTAGCCAAAATCTCTACCATGTCACTGCGCGCCCGGTATGTGGTAGAGGGCATGCTCAGCGGTATGCACAAAAGCCCTTACCGAGGCTATAGCGTCGAGTTCGCCGAGCATCGCGAGTACGCTCCAGGCGATGAAATTCGCCGTATTGATTGGAAGGCCTTCGGCAAGTTTGACCGCTATTTTATCAAGGAATACGAAGAAGAGACCAATCTGCGAGCCACGATCTTTCTCGATGCGAGTGCCTCGATGACCTACGGGTCCCAGGGCCTCCGCAAATTCGATTACGCCTGTTACCTGGCGGCCTCACTGGCCTACTTAATGTTGCGACAGGGCGACTATGTCGGGCTCGTCACCTTTGGCGCAGAGTTACAGCGGTATATTCCGCCGCGCTCCGGGATGCAACACCTGCAGGCCCTGACCCGACAGTTGGAAGCGACTGAGCCCCAAGGCGAAACCCACTTGGGTCACGTGCTGCAGGAAATGGCGGGGAAAATCGTCAAACGCGGTATGATCGTGATTATTTCGGATTTGTTTGACGCGCCGGAAACCGTGATCAAAACGTTAAAATTCTTTCGGCACCGCCGCAATGAGGTCATGGTCTTTCACGTCCTTGATCACAATGAGCTGGAGTTCCCCTTCGAGCGGCTTACCGTGTTTGAAGACATTGAAGACCCCCAGGCACGGGTGCTGGCCGAGCCACGGTCCATACGCCAGGCTTATCTGCAGCAACTGAGAACCTTTCTCGACGATTATCAACAAGCTTGCCGCCGCGAATCGATTGACTACAACTGCTTTCCAACCACGACACCGCTCGACATCGCCCTAACGCGTTATTTGGCCCGGAGGCAGTAAGGTTCCGGTGATCTAAGTCAGTTACCGAAGAAAGTGGTCATGACTTTTTTGCAACCTCTGCTCCTATTCGGCACCTTAGCTACAGCGGTGCCCATCTTGATCCATCTTATCTATCGCCGCCGGGCCCTGGTGCATTATTTTCCGGCAGTGCGTTTTTTATTGCTGGCAGACAAGCGTACGGCACGCAAATTCAGGCTGCATCAATGGCTGCTGCTGGCCCTCCGCGTGCTCGCCATTCTCCTGCTGGCCCTTGCTCTGGCTCATCCGTATCTCGCCGGCGACCGTGCGCAAGCGATGGCCGCGCAACCGCCTCAGGCCAATGTGATCTTGATTGATAACAGCTTGAGCATGCAGTACCGGGATCAAGAAACCCCGCGCTTACAACGCGCCAAAGCGCTCGTCGCTCAGGTGCTCCAACCCTTGCGCGCTCAGGACAGCGCGCTCGTGTTACCACTGCTGCCGGACGCCCCGAAATCGGGGACACCCGGCACCCCGCCAGAGGTGATAGATGTACTCAGCCAAAGTCGCGACACCTGGGAAGCTGATCTCGCGGCCATGGTGCCGAACCATGCAGCGGTCGATCTCCACCGTACCTTGCAACATGCCTTTGACCTCTTGCGCCAAAGCGCGGCGCCGCGCCGGCGGCTGGTGATCGTCTCGGACTTCACCGTCAACGGTTGGGAATCCTTTCACCTGTCGCAATTCGATGTGCTCCCAGAACGGCTCGACCTGCATTTGATCCGCCTGGGAACGGCAGAGCGAGATGCCAATGTGGTGGTCGAAAGTCTCACCATTGCCGAGCCCCCGTTCATCGAGGGCATCCCATTGGAGGTGACTGCGGTCCTGCGCAATCGCAGTGCGGCCCCCCGACGCAATCTGCCGGTGGATTTGCGGGTCGATCAACGCAAGGTGGGCCAGCAGCTCGTCGATCTGCAACCGGACGAGCAGGTCGCGGTGCCGTTTCGCATCACCGCCCCTGCCGGAGGCTTACATCAGGGTGAAATTCGCCTAGAAGAGGATGCGTTGTCCGAGGACGACCACTTTTATTTTGCCTTTCAAACCCTCGCCCCGGCCCGCATTTTGATCGTCGACGGCGATCCCGGGCCCTCCCTGTTCGAGAGCGAAATTTTTTATCTCATGCAAGCGTTACAGCCCGTTACTGCCCTGCAGCAAGCCCTCTTCCATCCGATCCCAGTGCCTTGGGAAGGGCTTGACCACGAGCGCTTTGAGGATTATCAGGTCGTCGTTTTATGCAATGTGGAAGCGGTCTCGCCCCAAGTTCGGCAACGCCTGTACCAGTTTGTCAACGCCGGGGGCGGCCTGCTGCTCTTTGCCGGCAATCACGTCCACGCCAAGCCGTACAATACCATGTTCTACCGCTCGGATACGTTGTTACTCCCTGTCGCTCTGGGTGAGCCGGTGCAACAACCCGAGGAGCAGCCTCAAACGATTGCTCGCATCGATCCGGCCCACGAGGCATTGCGCCTGTTTGCGTCAGAGCCCACTTTGCTGCAACGCAGCCGATTCTACCGCTATCTGGCCCTCGGGGCCTTGGACACGGTGCCGCAAGCCAAAACCTTGCTCACCCTTGACAGTGGTGCACCCCTACTGGTGGAACACGGGGTGGGACATGGACGCGTCATGATGTTCACCTCCACTGCAGACCGCGATTGGTCGGACCTGCCCACACGGCCGGTATACGTCCCCTTAATTCATGGACTCATCAGCTATTTATCGAATCTCTCGGCGGCGAGCCAGCGACCCAACGCCATCTTACCAGCGCCAGTGACCCTGCGTGGACAATCTGAGGACGATGGTGCATCGCTCACGATTCAAACCGCAGATGGCCATGAACGTCTCTTGCGCTACGCCGCCGAAGGCGGCCCGGACAATCCCAACGTCGTGGCCCATTTTTCGGCTTACACCGTACCCGGTATCTATCAGATCTCGGGGCCTCAAGGCCGTCAAGACCTCTTGGCGGTCAATGCCACCCGGGCCGAGTCCAACTTAACCAAACTTGACAACTCTGCCCTGGAAGCGCGTTTGCAGCCTCTACCCCTGTGGGTGGAAGAGGAAGCGACCTTTGGGCAAACCGATCGGAACCCAGCTACCCCGTCAAAAGAATTAGCCAGTTTCTTCTTGCTTGCGGTGGTAGGCTTGTTAGCTATCGAGAATGTGTATGCCAATCGACTCTAAATCGGGCCGGGAGACCTTTATATCCTCAGGCATCTCCCCAGGCATCTCCCCAGGGGAGAATCCGCTGCACACACGGCGGCTTTTCCTGCGCCACATGTGGCGTGGCTTGGCCCTATCCCCTGCGGTTCTCGCGTCCCTGTCGCCGGCTCGCAGCGCGGCACTGCCGGCGTCGAACACCTTCACCCTGGCACAACTCAAATACCCGGGCGGTCAGTGGGATCCGAGGCCGCGGGCAACCCTTGCCATGATGCGTGAAGTGCGTCAGCGTACCAGTGTGGAAACCGAGGACGAACGCGTCGTGGTCACCCTACAGGATCCGGCTCTATTTTCGTATCCGTTTTTATATATGACCGGCGAGCAGGAGTTTGCCCCTCTAACGGATCCGGCCCTGGCGACCTTGCGGCGCTATTTGCTGTTTGGCGGCTTGCTGCTGATTGACGACGCACGCGGCAATAAGGGCAGAGACTTTGATGCCAGTGTCCGGCGCGATATGGCCCGGCTCTTTCCCGACAAGCCACTCAAAGTACTCGCACCGGATCACACTATCTTCCGGTCTTTTTATCTCATTCGCACGGTCGGCGGGGTGCGCCTGGTCAATCCCTATCTCGAAGGCGTACAGATTGGTGAACGCACCCCCTTGCTCTACTGTCAAAACGGTCTCGGCGCGGCCTGGGAGCGAGATTTTCTTGGCAATTGGGTGTCGCCATGTTATCCGGGCGGTGAAGCCCAGCGGCTTGAAGCGTTTAAGTTAGGGGTCAACGCGGTCTTGTATGCGCTCACGGTGAATTACAAGCAAGACTTGATTCACATCCCCTTCATTCGGAAAAAACTCGGGTAAGGCACGGCGTCATGTTTCCCATGTTGTGGCAAACCAATTCGGGGCTGTTTCGGAGTACCCTGTTGTGGGAATATTCACTCCCCTTGGCGGTGATCGCTCTGCTGGCGGCCGGTTTTATCGTCCTCCTGATCCTACAGTGGCGCGTCCTGAGCCGGCGGGTCGGCACCAGCACCCGTTGGGGGCTGTGCTTGCTCCGAGGTCTGGCGTATCTCTTGCTGCTGTTCATGTTAGTCAACCCCACCCTGATGATTCAAAAAGTCTTGCGCCTGTTGCCGTCTCTCGCCGTGGTGTTGGATACCTCGAGCAGTATGGCGTTACCCAATGGGCCAAGTAGTGGGCCAAGTAGTGGACAAAATACCTCGCGCTTGGACAGCGCCCTGAGGTATTTGCGCGCCGGCACGGCTTCGCCGTTGGCCACATTTGCCAAGAATTATCAGGTCAAACTCTACCAGTTTGATGAAACCGCACGCCCTCTTTCCGAATCCGACTTAGAGGCGATCCAAGCCACCGGCCACACCACCGATATTACCGGCTCACTGGTCACTTTGTTGGAAGAAAACCGCGCCACACCCCCGGCAGGGGTGTTGTTGCTCAGTGATGGCGGGCATCAAGGCTCGAATGCGGGACTCGATTATTTGCGCCAAACCAACCTGCCGATCGTCACTGCAGGCATCGGCAGCCCCGACACTTACCAGGATATCCACGTGGCTTCCATACAGGCCCCAAGTCTTACCTTTCTCCACTATCCAGTTACTGTGCAGGCCACGTTGCATATCTGGGGCTATCCCGATGCGCTGATACCGGCGGTGCTCAAACGCGCCGGCCACGTGGTCTCCACTCAAACCGTGCAGGTGATCCCGACCACCAACGAGTATCAGGTGGCGTTCGAGGTGTTACCGGAAGACATCGGTGAGTTTACCTATACGGTGAGCGTGGCGCCACGGCTGGGCGAAGCCCTGACCGGCAACAATACTAAAGCATTTCCAATCTCCGTGGCCCGAGATAAAATTCGCGTGCTTTTGGTGTGTGGCAGCCCCACCTGGAATTATCGCTTTTTGCGGCAAGCATTCAAATACGATCCCAGTGTGGACCTCATTTCATTTGTGATTCTGCGCACGCCTTCGGATGTGGTCAATGTGCCCGAAAGTCAGCTCAGTCTCATCCCGTTTCCCACCCGGCGGTTGTTTACCGAAGAGCTCCATAACTTCGATCTCATCGTGTTCGAGAATTTTAGTTTTCAGTCCTATTTTCCTTGGTATTACCTGGAAAATGTCAGAAATTACGTCCGCGATGGGGGCGCCTTTGCTATGATTGGCGGCCGTCTCGCCTTTGCTCAGGGCGGCTATGCAGGCACCCCCATCGAAGAGATCTTACCGGTGACGATGCGCCCGGATCGCAACGACTACCGCGCCTTGCCGCAGCGTATGCTGCTGACCCCGGAAGGGATGCGGCACCCGATTACCCGCCTGGCGTCGGATCCGCACGAAAACGAACGGGTATGGCAATCCTTGACCGATCTCGATGCCATCAATCTGGTGGCTCAAGCCAAGCCCAGTGCCACCGTCCTCGGCGTCAGCAGCGGGCAGTTTGCGGGTACGCCCACGGCCCCACTGCTCGCCGTGCAGCGCTTTGGCAAGGGGCGGACCCTGGCACTCATGACCGACTACACCTGGAAATGGAATTTTCAGATGGCTGGTCAGTTAGATTCCAACCAATACTACCTGCAATTTATCCGGCAGCTCGGCCGCTGGCTCATCCGCGACCCTGGTCTCAAACAAGTCCGTATCGTGGCTGATGCCACGGAATTTCCCCTTGGCAGCGAGGTGACCGGCACGGTGCAGGTCTGGCAAGATGACTATCAACCAGCCACCCAGGCCACGCCCACCGCCAGGCTGCAAACGCCAGCCGGCTTGGGCCAGCCCCTGCAGCTCGTTCCCACCCCAAATCCCGGCGAATTTGCCTACCGCTTCCGGGCCGATCATTCGGGTCTTTACAGCCTTGACGTGCAGGCTGACATCGACAGCACCACGCACGAAGCCAATCGTCTCCTCCTGCGGGTGTCCAACCTCGGCGGCGAGCAGCAAAATGCCGCCCCCAATCACGCGTTACTCAAAGACATCGCCGACCAAACCGGCGGCACGTTTTTTGCCTTAGACGACCCTGCTCGCCCTCCCTTATCGAGCCTGGTGGACTTCTTTGGCGGCCAGCCAGACTACAAAGTTCTGGAAGAATACCGGCAGCGTCTGCGCGAGTCCTTTCCGGTGCTGATCTTGGTCTTGGCCTGCCTCGCAGTAGAATGGTGGTGGCGCCGGCGCGTGGGGTTATTTTAGGTTGGTTCATCACCGCCGCATGGCCAGCCACCTGCAAATGCTAATAAAAAAACCACCTCACAGATCCAATCCGTTCGCCCCTGCGTAGTTCCCATTGAATACGATCTCAATGGCCTCACGCTCATCCCAGGGACTCCCTGCTTGGCGATAGACATGCGAGGCCGTTTCCTGCACCGCACACTGTCGGGCTAGACCCCTCCTGTGGCTGGCGGTGAGATCACGGAGCGCCCGTTGAGAGCGCTTTATTTACTTGGAGAAGAAACATGATCGTGAAAAAATGGATTGCAGCTACATTTGCAACGCTGATTGCCGTCCCGTGGTTGTCTATTGCACCTGCCGGTGCCTCCAGTCACATGGATGCACCGTTAATTACCCTGGATGACGCAGCCAATACCACGGATGTATACGCCTTTGTCTCAGAACGCGGTGGCGTAAAATATTTGTCCACTGCGGTCGCCGTCTATCCGTTCGAGGATCCCGGTATTGGCCCAAACAAATATAATTTTGACGATAATGTTCGATACGAGATTAACGTGGCGACAGGCCGCGCGGTGGCGACAGGGGACTACACCTACTCGTACTTCTTCAATTTCGAAACCCATTTTAAGAACGAGAACACGATTTTGCAGTCCTACACCGGCCAGATTCTCGATGTCGATGACGCAGCCCAGAACCTTACACAAACGTATAAAGTCACGCGTGTGGATCGCCGTACAGGCAAGCGGACGGTATTGGGAGGGGGGGTTGTGCCGCCGAACAATCAAGGTATTGCCACCCCGTTGTACAACCAAAATGACGATGGCAAAAGGCCAGCCAAAGACGGCGTGGCCACGGAAGCCGAGCTGGATAAGTACACTCAGCAAGGCATTGCCGAGCTTGCCGATGGCTACCTGGCCTTTGCCGGGCAACGCGATGACGGTTTCTATGCCGATATCCAGGCCGTCTTTGACCTCTTGCAGTTGCGCGGCCCCGGTAAAGATTCGCAGCAGGGCTTTAATGTTCACACCATCGTGTTGAACATTCCCGTGGAGGCACTAGGCGGCGACCAGCAAATCGTCGGTGTCTACGCCTCGACCAGTCGTCGCAAGGTCACGACGCTGCGCGCGAATCCCTTAAAAGATCCTCGCACTGACGGCAACTTTGTCCAAGTCGGGCGGCAGGGCAATCCACTCTTTAACGAGGGCTTTGTGGCCATCAAAGACAAAGATAACTACGGCCGGACACGCCCTACCAGCGATCGTAGGCTGTTTAGCAACTATGCCGAGGAGCCAGAGTTGGCCCGGCTCATCAACGCGATCTTGGGTGTTCCTGCGATTCAAACCGACCGCTCCGACATCGCGAGTATCTACATCCCGGATGTCATCAAGGTCGACCTGTCCACGGGACCTGCCCGACTGGCCGGTGGGGGCCCTGATCATCCCACCAACCCGGATGACGACGGCTTTTCACGGCTGAGCATTTTTGGTGGCGACGTGTTGACTAGCAATATCCAGGACGGTTTTGGTGGGGGCACGGTGCCCGGGGGTTGGCCCAATGGCCGACGCTTTGGCGATGACGTCTTAGATATTGCCGTCACCGCGGCGATTAGCGACCTGCGCGTCATCCCGCCCATCGTTCCCAGCGTGGCGGGTGACAATGTGGACGCCAACGACATCGCTTACAACAAAGTGTTCCCCTATGCTGCCACGCCGCTCAATGGACGCAATCACGCTCACGATTAGATTGACCCAGCGGGTTCGGAAAAGTCGGTACTCAAAAAAAAAGCGGCTCCACATAGGAGCCGCTGTCGGGGAGGAGGAGGTGTTATTTATGCTGAGAAGTATAGCCTACCCCCCTCGATCAAACGGTGATCGCGGTCACACAGCCTCAGTGATCGCGGTCACCTCTCTCTCGGCGCCGCGCGCAATAGCACCCGAGCCGGAGCCCCATCGCCATCCTGCAGTAAGAGCGGGAGGGCGTAAAGTTCATAGTCCCCCGGCGGCACTGCACGCAGATCTAAGCCTTCCACAATCACCACGCCAGCCTGAAGCAGACACCGATGTACCGGGAAGTCCTTTGCTTCATACGCATCCACAGAGAGGTAATCCACCCCGACGAGCCGGATCCCACGCGACACGAGCCACGCTGCCGCCTCTGGGGTGAGGGCATGGTACGTAGTCTGAAACCCAGGGCGATCCCACAGCGGCGCATTCGGGGTTTTGAAAAGGATACGGGTCACCCCCAAAAGCTCGTGTGAGCGCAAATCCTCCACGGTAATATGCGAGACGCACGGCACCTCGACCACTCGAGCCGGGCCGATGAGGACTTGCAAATCGAGATGGTCAACCGTGGTCCCGGCATCAAAAAAATGGCGCGGCGCATCAATGTGCGTACCGGTGTGGGAACTGAGCACGATACGGGTCACATTCGCCCCATCTCCCCACGCACACTGGGCGATGGGAGTGAGTTCAATCACCGGATCACCAGGGTAAACCGGCAGTGTCGACGACAATGGACGCGTCACATCATATAAAAGCATAGGCAGAACCATGCGAGCCCCCATGTTATAATAGGGTAATCATGGAACACGGGTACCGGATCACCATCTCTCACGTCGTCTGACGTGTTCACCTTTTGTATGAGGACAGCCGCAATCATGACCCCGGAAGACATCAAAACGCTTCGTGAACATACCGAGATGACGCAGGTCCAAATGGCCCAGCTCTTTCGCGTTCCCCCCACGGATGTGATGGCCTGGGAAAACGGCACTCTGGAGCCAGATAGCGATGAGCTGGCACTGCTCGAGCGTCTCCGAACTTCAGGGTCAACCAAAAAACGCTATAAGTTCAACAAATAGTCGCCCACATGGGCGGCCACGTGCCATCCCAGCCGCCCATGTTATTTTATTTTTCCAAAGTCTTCAGCTTCGCCTCGGCCTGTTTGGCTTCTTCGCTATCCGGAAATTTGCGTTGCACTTGTTCGAGAAAAAATCGGGCATTCCGGTGGTCGTCAAGCGCGGCAAACGCATAACCTTGTTTGAGAATCGACGCCGGCACCTTTGCATTATCGCCGTACTTTTGAATCACTTCATCAAACGCCACAATCGACGCCTCATATTCCCGCTTCGAATAATACGTCTCGCCCAGCCAATACTGGGAATTACCGGCCAGCGGACTCTGGGGATGATCGCGTAAGAACTGCTTAAAGAGGACGGCCGCCACCTCATAGTTTTTGGCATCGTACTCCTGTTTGGCCCGTTCATACAAACGTTCGGCAGTCACTTCCGACCGGCCGGTCGCGGGCTCCGATTTATTCGTTGGGGGCCGCGTCGTCGGCAGCGTCCGGGCGGGCGGCTCGACCGCACGGACCGGGGCCTCTCTCGCGGGTGCTGGTATCGCGCCTTCCGCAGGTCCCGGCCACGCCGGAGATTCTGATGGCGACCCCGGACGATCAGCGGGTGCAGACGGTAACGTGGCGGAAAGCTGGGGATCGATGCGTTGCTCAAGTGCGAGTAATCGCGTTTCGATCTCTGCCACTTTGTCCGCCAGGATTTCGCCGATCTCTCCGGACGCTCCCGAACCACTTTGGGTGCGAAATTGCAGCTCTTCCACCTGCCCGCGCAAGGCTTGCAACTCCACCCGCATTGCCTCGTTGGTGGCCATCGTTTGGGCCAGTTCGCGCCGGACTTCACTCTCCGGCTGGCTCATGCGAGAACTGATCCGCTCCAAACGCCCGGCCAATTCCTGGCGCTGCTGGTTCCGATCGCGCTCTAGCGCTGCGATATCAGCCTGCAGGGCCTGGATTTCCCCTTGCGTCACCACACATCCAGTCATCGCGGCAACACAAAGTAGATGGATCCCGAAGAACAAATATCGCTTGATCATACGGTATGCTCCTCTGGGTTCAGGCTATGGATTGAGAATGGCAAAATGAACTCGCCGATTGCGTGCCCAAGCCTCATCATTATGCAAAGGGTCAAGGGGAAATTCTTCGCCATAACTGATGGTCGTCATACGGTCCTCACCAATCCCCAAAGCCGTCAGATATTGCCGTACGATATTGGCACGACGCTCGCCTAGCGCCAAATTGTATGCGACCGTACCCCGCTCATCACAATGCCCCTCAAGCTGAACCGTCACCCCGGGATACTGGACCATCCACTGCGCTTTTTGCTCCAGAAGCGGCTTGGCTTCTTCGGATAAGGTAAAACTATTATAAGCAAACAGCACGTCGATATTCAAAAATGCCTCACGCGCCGCTTCCGGGCTAGGTTCGGCATCGCCTCCGGGCATGCGGCCCTCAGTTATACGCCGGTCTCGCTCATCGAAACGCCCCTGTCCCTCTGCCGGCGGTTGCTCGCCAGCCCCTGGCGAGCCGGGAGTGACCGTGGCCTGGTCGTCTTGCGCCAGCCCCGGCGCCATAGGCACTGGCTTGGCACATCCGGCCAATAGACAGACGAACAACAACATCCCAAGTGACCCACTGAAAAACCATCTCCGTTGCGTCATCACACTCCTCCTACGTAAAATGTCTTAAAAGGCCGAGATAAGGCGGTCTGCGGTGATGTCCCCTATGGCGTGGCGCGGGCGATCCATTGTGGTGCAAGACACACCGCCTCATCCGAAGCGAGCAGCTGCTTACCCTGGCCATCTCGGCGCATCAGATAGCGCAACCAGGTATCGCCGCGCTGTTCAACATACATTAAAAAACGCCCATTGGGAGACCACGCAGGAGCTTCATAGGAACCATCGGCATCGGTCAGACGGCGGAGCCCTCGTCCATCTGCACCGATGGTGTAAATATCCAAGGAATAGGTTTCCGACCGGCCCACAAAGGCGATCGTATCGGCATTAGGCGACCATACTGGCGACGTATTGTACGACCCGCTGTACGTCAGTCGCACCGGCGAACCGCCCTGTGTCTCCGCGATGTACAGTTGCGGTGCGCCACTGCGGTCCGACGTAAATACAAAGCGTTGGCCATCTGGGGCAAAGCTGGGCGACACATCAATGCCCCAGTATGTGGTCAACCGTTTTAAGCGGCGGCTGCGTCTATGGTACGAAAAAATATCACTGTTGCCGTCACCAGTCTGACTCAAGAGCAAATATTGGCCATCTCGGGACCAAGTGCCGGGCAACGCCAACCCAGGGCCAGACGTGATCTGCTGTTCCTGGCCGGTCGACAGCTGCCGTATATAGAGATTCGGAAAACCGTCTCGATACGATGTATAAGCTAAAGACTCCCCATCCGGGGATACAGAAGGTTGCAAATTCAACGCGCCATCCTCTACCAAGACAGTGACGCCATGGCCATCGTAATCCATGCGGACAATATCTTTACTCCGCCGCTTTCCAGAGTGGGGCCTCACACAGATCACCTGGGTGTTAAACGGCCCAGGTTCCCCGGTAAAGGCTTGAAAGACCACATCGCTAAAGCGATGTGCGACCTCTCGGTAACGGCTGCGCGACGCCCGGTACTCCTTGCCCACGAGCCGGGATTGTTGCTGCAACACATCGTGTAATATCAGTTCGATCACCATTTCCGAAGCATCGGCATCGAGGCTGAGCTTACCAGCAATGACTCCCACGGCCCCAATCGCAGCCCAGTTCTGAACGTGCAAGGTATCCAGACTCTGGGGCCGTGCATCAATATAAGTAGCGGGGTCTAGAATGCGAAAGAGGCCTGAGTTGTGCAAATCCTGGCGCAATACCGCTTTCATGCGGCTGGCCAGTTCTGGCGCCTCTGCCTCGCCAAACCACTGCGGCAGGGCGAGCGGCAGGAGGTCGCCACCAGCTTGGTCAACATCAATATAAACACGGCTTTGAGCCGAGGCGAGAGAAAACAGGGCCGCGATTCCGATCGCGCTCAGGCCACCTGTCAACAAACGCCGGAGCCACACGGTAAGCCACTGGGATATGATGCGCCTGACATGGGCTGGGTCTCGTCCTGTATGCCGCAAATGATTTTCCTCTCACTGGCCTTGATGGGGGATAGCAATAAAAACCTTGTGATGGTCAAACGGGCTGGGGATCATCTACGCTGGGGCATGAAGTGAGTCGATCACGACCAAAATATAATCGCCCCGAAGCGGCACGAAGCCAATGTTCGTCATAAATTATAGCAGGATACGCGGTAATTCTAAACCCCCTTGTAGTCTTCTTATAGGAGTACTCACGATAGATCACCGTATATCTGCCATTTAGCGATGAGTTCTCAGACATATTCAGCCGGTAACGCTGCCTATAACGGTGTGTCGCAATGACAATCTAAGCAACTTACATGCAATATAAAAATCACTTTTCTTCAAGGTTGTACAGCATACACATAATCTCCTTGTCATTTTAAGATTTTTCTATTAAAGTTATCTCTATTTCCATATGACATCATTTTCTATATAACTTCATACAAACCTAACATGAAAAATTTAATAGTTAAAAAACAAATTATTCAATGACACTAGCAATAACACATTTGACTAAGATAGGTAGAGGCCAGTACTCAACCCTATAAGACGCAGGGTATCGGAGATATGGATTTTCGTTTTTATCACCTGGATTCGAATCCGTTTGTTACCAATGCTGCGGACCATCTCTTTTGGAACGCCACGCACCAATCGGTATGGGAGGGGTTGATTGAGCGCATTGAGGCGCGCCATGGTATTATTGGTGTGCTCGGGCAAGCCGGATTGGGGAAGAGCAGATTGCTACAGACCTACCGCTCTTCGGTCGATCCCAAATACGTCCATGTGCTTGAGGGTATTGAGGCCACACAATCGCAAGGCGACCTACTCACGAGTCTCGCCCGAGCCTTCGGCCTTACGGGGTCAGGCACCGACCCGGAGGCTCAGCTCAGCGCCATCTATCAGCATTGCCATACCGCCCATGCCTGCGGCCGTCGAATGGTCTTGTTGATCGACGATGCCCACACTTTGTCTATCACCGCTTTAGGGAATTTGCATGAGCTGTTTGAGCGCTTGCACCGCGAAGACGAGCCACTGCTACAAATGGTGCTATGTGGCCGTCCGACGTTACAACGACACTGTCAATACCCCGAGTTCTATCTCTTCGAACAGGCCATGGCAACATCCTTGAGGCTATTTCCTTTGGCTGCGGAAGATCGTGCCGCCTATATTCAGCACTATCTCCAGTCCGCTTGTACCCAACACACTCGGATTTTTACCAAAAGGGCTTTAAAATTAATCGTCGACCATACCCACGGCATTCCGAAACTCATGAATATCACTTGTGCGGACATCCTGGTAGCCGGCCTCTTAGCGGGCGAAAAACCCATTTCGGTAGCCACTGTGCAATCTGTCCTGGGCGACGATGCCATACGTCTATCGCCGATCGTGCGCTGGGGCTTGGTCAGTGTGGCCGGGCTTCTCCTGGCGGCGGGCCTTTGGAGTCTTTTTCCAGAGGCCTCTCCGACTGACGCCTCGCAGGCGGTACCGCTATCTGAGACGCCATCGCCAACCCTGATGGCCCAAGCGGTGACGGCCGCAGCACAACTCATCACGGCTCTTCGCCCATCCCAGGCATCGGTCCCCGAGCCCGATACACTGAGAAGACCGCCAGTCGCCACGTCGCCTGAAGCAGAGCATACCATTGAAGAATTTCGAGAGCGGCAACCGCCCCGACGCATCGCCTCCCCGCCGATGTCGCCCGAGCCGGTTGGCACGCCAGTAGACACAAAAGTGGCAGGCACCACAGTGGCAGGCCCCGATCAACCCTCTACCCTCATCCGCAGGCCTGAGGCGATAGCTCTAGTGGCCCCAGCCGCGTTTGTCCCACCTGAGCCGGAACCCAACAGCCCCCAACCCTCCGATAAGGCTGAAGTCCTCGCCCGGCTCGACAACGATCGGCATGGCGACGACGGAGTGCGGAAGCCCCAGCCAAGTCCCACCCGCACACCCCTCATCGCCAGTGTAGAGGCCCGTCTGCTATGCGCAATGCCTCGTGCGGGCGGCCAATTGGGCAGCGATATCGTCCTCTTTGGCGACACTCGTCACAGCGTCCACCGGCTCGTTGACGACGGCTCGCAAAACATGTCTCCGGTGCTCTCGCCCGACGGTGCCCACCTGGCCTATACATCCTATCGCGGCGGTGCTCCCAATATCTATCTCCGCAACCTCGCATCAGGTCAGGAAATCCAACTCACGTCCGGCACATGGCTGACCCTACCGGGCGCGTGGTCCCCAAATGGACGCTATTTATCTTTAAGCCAAAGCGTTAGTGGGAATCATGATATCTTTATCTATGACATGATGCAGCAACGTCTCCGGCGCCTCACCCAACACAAGGGGATTGACGTCTCACCGAGCTTTGCCCCGGATAGCCAACGGCTGGTTTTTTCTTCCGATCGCACCGGTTCGCCACAGCTCTATATCACCGATATTGCCGGTACATCTCCGCTTCGCCTCACCCGGACCGGCACCTACAACACCTCGCCGTCTTGGTCGCCGCGAGACGATGCCATCGCATTTGTCGGACGCGATAAGCACATGGCGTTGGATCTATATCTCATCAAGTCGGATGGCACCCAGCGGCAACGTCTCACCCAAGGTCAGCGGTTTCATACCCCCCCGGCGTGGTTGCCCGATGGACACACATTCATGGGTATGAGTCTTCGCAACGCGGTTTGGGAACGGCATCTCGTGCAAGTGCACCCGGATAGAGCCGCGCCCATCCTACCCCAACCGGAGTCGCTATGTTTAGCGCCCCAATGGGTGGCGTATCGTGCGCCCTAAGAGGACATACCGGGAAGCCAGAAATGGGTTTATGAAACGTCCCTTAGGCGCGCGAGGCACAGTCCTGTGCCTCTGTCTCGCCACGCTCCTGGCATACGGTCCGGCATGGCCGGCGCCACCTCGGTCTAAGGCCATTGGTATGGTCACCGGTCCGGCGACCGGAACGGCTTTCGCTTTCGGGGAGGATATGGCCGCCGTTGCCATGCGGCACGGTTTGCACATCCTCGTCAAGCCATCGGAGGGCTCTTTAGACAATTTGCGGCGTCTTGCCAGCGACGAAAATGCAGCGCTCGCCATTGTACAAACGGACGTTTTGGGATATCTCAACTGGTCTTCCGAACCTGCGGTCCGGAAGATCGGCGCTCAACTCCGACTGCTTTTTCCACTCTACCATGAGGAAGTCCACGTCCTGGCTCGCAAGTCCATTCAGCAGTTGACAGACCTCAACGACAAGCGCGTCATTATCGGTACGCAAGGGAGTGGCACCCGCCTGACCGCCCAGCGACTGCTGCGCCTGTTCCATGTCACACCGGCAGCGCTCATCACCAATATCCCACCGCCCGAGGCGATCCATGCAGTGCTCACGGACGAGGCGGATGCGATGTTCCACGTTGGCGGCAAACCCGTTAAGCTGTTCGCAAATTTGCAAGATTTAACCGGTGATCCGCGTTACGCCGAGCTCCTAGCTAAGGTCCACTTCGTGCCGCTGCCACACGATACATTAAACCGAGTCTACCGCTCAGCGACCCTTGGGCCTCAGGACTATGCGTGGCTCCCGGAAACGATTTCAACCGTGGCGGTAGACGCGGTCTTGGTAAGCTTCAACTTTGCGCAGCAACCACACAATGACTATTTCCGGATGCGATGCGCTCAACTTGCCACCCTAGGGCGTGCCATACGCGAGCATTTACCCGCGCTTCAGCGCCACGGGCATCCAAAATGGCGCGACGTGAACCTCGCACAGCGCGTCAGCGTTTGGCAGCCCGACCCCTGTTCTCAGTCGGTACGCCGGGAACTCATGCGAACCGAGGCCCTTCAACAAGAGGTTGATCGATTTTTAAAAACGCCGGCATCCCAGCCATGATCGCCTCGCCCAAAGTCGATCTCACTCGCTTCTGCAGCGGGCACATGGTATGTGGTGGCCCTACCCCAGCAGAGGTATTTGTTGTGCCTCTGCCCCTTAAGAGCCGGCCCGGAATCGCATTTCGACTTCGAGTACATCGATGGGATAATCGTCAGGAAGGGCCGGCAGGGGGCTGGCTCGCCGGATTGCCCGGAGCAATGAGGCGTCAAATAAGGTATTGCCTGAAGGCTTGACCAGTTCGAGCTGCACCACCTGGCCATTTCGCGTCACTTGAAATTGCGCCGTGGCTTGTAAATCGCGTGTTTGTTCGGCGGATAAGGGGAGTATCCACGTCTCAATGATCTTGGCCCGAAGCCGCTCTTGATAGGCCAGGAGCCGAACGCGCTGCACACCGGTAGCCGTGATGGCCGTATCGCCGACCGTCTCCTCTTGCTCGAGCTGATCGCGCAAGGCAGCCACCCGCGCCGAGGCAGCTTGCTTCCGAGTGACTTCCGCATGTTTTTCCTGATCAGATTGGGCCTGACGTTGTCGCAAAGCGTCAATCGCCGAGCGCGCTTCTAGGGACGTGGCCGATCGCGGTGCTGGAGCCGGTTCGGCCTGAGCCGGTTTGATAGGCTCAGGCTTGGCGTCTGATGGCGACTTGGCTTGTGGCTTGGCGACCTCCGGTTTTCGGGACGGCGCAGGCGTTTCGGCCGCCGGTTCCGGCGAAGGGGGCGCAGGAGGTGGCGTCTCGACTTTCGGCGGAGAGGGCGCCTTAGATGGCGCAGATGTTTTCACCGCCTTCGGTGGAGACGGCGTCTTGGATGACCCAGGCGGTGGCAATGACGTCTCCTGTTGCAAGGACAAGGGCGGATTTACCAGAGAGACCGTATGCGTGTTCCACACCTCTATCGCTGGAGCACCCCACCACCAACTACTAGCGGCGACCCCCAAACCGGCCAGAACATGGAACGTCATAGATACCAACAGGGATGCGGCTCGCAGCTCACGCCCTTTTTCTCCCGCTGCCATGCCGTACGCCACCTCACTGCTCTGTCGATATCGGCTGTGTAATCATGCCGAGTTTGACAATGCCTGCTTGTTTCACCATATCCATCACCTGCACCACTGCTCCATAAGGGACAGCCGCGTCGGCCCTGAGATAAAGATCTTTCCGGGTGCGATTGGCATAGATCGCCCGGAGCTTCTCCCGTAGGGCATCGAGGGTGTACACCGTCTGATTGAGATAGATGATGCCGTCTCGCTTCACCGTGAGGACGATTTCGTTTTCCTCAGACGGCTGCGGCGCACCCGAGGCCACCGGCAAATCGACATCCAGCCCCTGCTGCAACATCGGGGCAGTGATCATGAAAATAATTAATAACACCAACATGACATCCACCAACGGCGTCACATTAATTTCGGACAGGGTTGTCCGGGTATGCTTGCCCGCCATGTTAGGGCTCTACTCGTTGAATCAAATGACTTTCAAAAAGCAACGTCAGCTCCTCGGCAAAATGGTCTAAATCCGTCTCGATTTGCCGTACCCGATTGACAAACACGTTATAGGCGACCAAGGCTGGAATCGCCACCGCCAGGCCGGCGGCGGTGACCACCAACGCCTCGGAGATACCTGGACCCACGACCGCGAGTGTCGCGCCCCCGCGTTGCCCAATCGCATGAAACGATTGCATGATCCCCCAAACCGTCCCCAACAGTCCGACAAACGGGGCGGCTGCAGCCGTGGTGGCGAGAAACGACAACCCCTGCTCACAGCGTTTTAACTCTTCAGCTTGGACCTGATGCGCCAAATGCCGCAAGTGATCACTCAACAGGGCGACCGCCTCCCCGCCCACCCGGTCGAGCATCATGCGGTGCTGCTGGCCCAACGTGTGGAGTTGATCGTACATCGTGTGAAACATGTTAGCTTGAGGCGAAAGCGGTAAATGCGCAGCGGCCGCAGCCACATAAGCGAGATCGCCACTACGGTGTAGGATGGAGATAAACGTTCGTGTCTGTTTGCCAAGATGGCGCAACAACACCGTTTTTCGCCACATCAGACTCCAGCAGACAATAGAAGCTATGAGAAGAGCGGATAAAACCAGGATTTGGATGGCAGAACCCATCCCCGCCAACAGCGGGAGCAGGTTTCGCAAACTCTGAGCCAGTATGGATGGCATGCGATAGAATATCCCCGTACAGGACGCCGCAGGTCGTCAGATGTCAGATATCAGGGCAAGATCGGTAACACGTGAAACCGACGGCCGTGATACCGTAGCAGGTAGACAATGGCGCCGCGAGTGCCAGTAGCAAAAGTGTAACATGGATACCCCGGTTTTGCACCGCACCGCGCCGCCCGCAATCCCGCCGAGCCGTTGAAGCACGCGCCCGCATGCGCTATAGTGACCTGCCACCCCTGTCGCACGCGCTTTAAGCCACGGGAGTCAGCACCACGGCGAGTTCCCATCCTGGCAGGCCGTGGCAGCGGATTTTGACTCGCTCGGGTGTATGGCTAAAGGCGGCACGGTACCGGGTTTGAAGAAGATGCGTGGATACCTGGGCCACCACCTTGTCGCCATGGATCGCAATTGTCATCACTTGCTTTCCTTACTGGTATTGATACTTATCCCAACATGAGGTACCGCGTGATCATCGTTGTGTTGTTAATGATTGCCTCGCTCGTCCTGGTGTTTCTCGGTCTCGCCACCAGTATTACCACCCGCATGCAGGGGAGCTCCCCGTTCGTCCATATGGTCTTGACCTATTCCGGCCTCCTGGTCACGCTGCTGTCCCACGTCGCGGCGTTCATGTATATCGTTGGCATGCGCAATCTCCTCATGGCTGAGCCGCCTGAGGACGACGATGACGATTCCGATTATCGCCGCGAAGTGCCGGAGTAAACCCTCCCCCGATCCCAATCCGGTACCCTTTGCCCTTGCATTTCTGCCCTTCCCTATGCTACGAAGAACACCAGCATCATGGCAAACCACGCAGGAGGAAAGCAACGGATAGCCAACGATCAACCTGTATGGCTAGTCCCCCGAGATAGAAACCCTGCCGCGCCCACAGCCCCTGCAGCGGCAGGAGAAAAAGCTGTTGGCACATGTCTTATTTACAAGGCCCCGGGAATGAAATCGAGTTCGTACCTACTTGTTCTGCTTAGCGTGATGGCACTTCTGGGACCGGCCAAACCGGCAGCGGCCAACGGCGGCCACGTGCACCTCCTGGGCGGCATGTTCTTGTTGCTCTTGGGGGGGCTGGTGTTTGTCGTCGGTGTTGGCGTCGTCTTTTATATGTTGTTGCGTCCCAATTCCGACACTTCGGAGCCGGATGAAGACGACTTCGAGGAGGAGGAGGAGGAAGAGGATGTCTATTGAGATGAATGCCAAGGTCGGTGCTGGTGACGGCATCGGCGATCCTGCCACCGATATAGCGCTGCGAGATCAAGTGGCGCGTTAGTGGCTTCAATGTGTAGATTAAGGAGTCCATGATGAAATTAGCCGGTGTGGTGTCAATCGGCAGTTACTCGGCCGCAGACCTCGAAGCGAAAAAAGAGAGCCTGAAAACCGTGCTGCGACCAGACACACAATTGGATATGTTCGCCGCCGACAGCGGGGTGCCCTATATCGAATCGAGTTTTGAGCTCTACCTATCGGAAGTGGCGGTGGCCCGCAAAGTCGTGGAAGTGGCAGAGCGAGGCTACGATGCGGTGATTGGCACGGCGTTTTTGGACAACGGACTCGATGCAGCGCGGGAATTGGTGGACATTCCGGTCGTGGGACCGGCCAAAACCACCCTCTATTTGGCCGCGACTTTGGCCAATCAATTTGCCGTGATCACAGCGGCCGGAGATCTTCCCAAACACATTCGAAACTTGGCCAAGATCTTGGGCGTGGCCGACCGCATCGTCGACGTGCCGACGCTCAAATGCACGGTGGCCGATTTTCTGCACGATGAAGACAACGCCGTGGCCATGATGATTACCCTGGGGCGTCACCTGGTCGACGAAAAAGGTGCTGAGGCGCTAGTCCTCGGCTGTGGCTCCACCACCGGCTTGGCCGCCCGCGTGTCACAAGCCCTGGAGATTCCGGTGCTCGATCCAGGTCTCACCGCCGTCAAATACGCAGAGATGATGGTCGACCTCGGCCTGAGTCAAAGCAAACGGGCCTATCCGCACAATGCACGGGTGATGCAGTTGTTTAAAGCGATGTCGTAACCGCAGAGGCGGCGACGACCGTGGGCTCCTCAGGCGCAGACAGGGAGAGAGATGACCGAGAATCGCTAGGCCACCACCTGACTCCGGCGCAAGGCGTCAATGGCCTCGGCACTATAGCCGAGCTGGCCGAGGACGTCGTCGGTGTGCTGGCCAAGACGAGGCGCGAGGTGCCGCAACCGTCCGGGAGTGTCACTGAGTTTGAGACCGATACCGACTTGCCGTACCGTGCCGAACTCTGGGTCCTCGTGCTCAATCACCATCTGACGGTGCCGAATGTGCGGGTCATTAAATGCCTCCTGCGTCGTGTTCACCGGCCCGATACAAACGTTTTTATCCGCCAAAAAGGCCACCCATTCATCCCGTGTCCGCTGCCGGAAAATCGCCTGTAACGTCTCGCGTACCTGGCGCTCCTCCGCATTGGGTGAGCGTTCGATATGTCCACTATGACGGTAAAAACGCTCAAAGTCCGGCCGCCCTAGCGCCCTGCAGAGGTTTCCCCAAAGCCAGGGCTCGGAACACGCCACCGACAGCAGTCGATCGTCTTGGGTCTCATACGTGGTGTAAAAGGCATATTGACCCGTATACGGGCCCTGGCCACGCTGGGGCACCACCCCATCCGTCACATACCGATCCATCAAGAGGGTGGCGGACAACAGCGAGATCGTCGTATCGAGATAAGCAATATCCACATGTTGTCCACGACCGGTTTGCCCGCGGGCAAACAGCGCCAGCAAGATCCCCACCACCCCGTGCATGGAGGCGCCACCGTAGTCGGCAATAAGGTTCAGCGGAATCGACGGCGGCGCTTCAGCCGATGGCCCAATGAGATTGAGGACCCCGCTGATGGCCAAATAATTGACATCGTGCGCCGGCAAATCGCGGTACGGCCCGTCTTGGCCAAAGCCGCTGAGCGAACAGTATACCAAGCCGGGATTGATCTGACTCAAGGTGTCGTAGCCGCACCCCAAACGCGGCATGACACCCGGCCGGAACCCCTCGACCAACACGTCTGCCTCGGCGGCCAGTGCATGCAGGATCTTCTGCCCTGCCGGCGCTTTCAGATTCAACCCCAGGCTGCGCTTATTGCGGTTGGTGTAACTAAATGCGGCCTGTTGCGCATCGCTAGACGAGACCCCGGAGCCCGGTCCCGGACGCACTGCCGGCGGCGTTTCGATTTTCAGTACCTCAGCGCCCATGTCCGCTAGCATCATGGTGCAAAAAGCCCCAGGTGAAACGCGTGAGAGTTCGAGCACCTTGGTGCCCTGTAAGGCATCGACCATGTCCGCTTCCTCATCTCATCCCTGCTGGGCCAGCAGGGCCGGCTCAAAATTTGGCAACACCGCCAGCGCCGCGTCGAAACAGGCGCGCGCCAGTGACTCATCGCCGTTGGTGCGATGCCCCAGGCCCATGTAAAAATGGGCCTGGGCCAGGGCGGCTCGCTGTGGTCTCTGGGCCGGGGTGGCAATCGCATCGACGGCCAGTTGTAAATGCGCCATCCCCTCGGCTGGGTCGTCGCCATTGCGATAGGACCGCATGATCATAAACCGGCCCAGCGCCACATGGGCATTCACATCCTCGGGGGCCAGCGTCAGCGCATGGTGAAGCGCCTCTTGCGCTTCAATAAAGAAATCGCCTTTTTCAAGCACGCTGGCGACCTGGCGCGCACCGCGCACGAGCAGATCGGCGAAAAACACCCAGGCCGCCGGCTCTGACGCCAAGACTGCCGTGGCCCGCCGGGCCACGGCGATGGCCGTGCCGAAATCGCCCCCTTCTTCCAACTCACTTGCCGCCGCACGAAAATCGCTCAGGGCTCTCAGCGGCGCACACGCCGCTTCTGCTCTGGTCACATCCGCAGCCGGAATCGCCGAGGGCTTGACGTGCTGCCAACCGAGTTCATCATCCGGCACCAAGCCGCGATACACCCGCAACATCGCATACCGGGGCGTGCCCCACGTCACCGGAATCGAGGTAATCCAATCCGGCAACTGCGACTCGAGATCGTCGAGCAGCACCGGTAAGGGCAGCCCCTGCGCCACCCGCGCGGCCACCTCTTCGAGAAAATAGCGCTGAAGGCGTTTGAGCAGATCGAGTTCCGCCGTGTGCGCCACCGGCCCGTGGCCCGGCAAGACATGCTCCGGCCCCAGCGCCTCCAACTGGGCCAGCGTCTCCAACCATGCCGACGTCCCCATCAGACCTTCGTTCATCACCGGTTGGCCAAAAATCGGAAAGCTGCCGGTCATCACCGTGTCGCCAGCCATCACACAGCCTTCTTGCGGCACGTGAATGGTCAGGGCGTCATCCGTTTCCGCGCTGCCCAGTTGCTGCAGGTGCAACCGCTGGTTACCCAAATCCAACTCGGTGGGCTCGGCAAGCGTGCGATCCGCCTGATAGGGATCGCGCCCCAAGGCAAACCCCCGCGACAACAAAAAGGCTTTTTGACGGGGCGTGCGCTCCTGGATAAACGTTTTGGTTTGGGCACTGGAAATAATTTCTGCCCCGATGCGTTTAAAGACGTAATTACCGCCGGTGTGATCCCAGTGATAATGCGTGTTAATGGCGTAGCGAATAGGTTTATGATGATGATCGGACAGGGAGGCAATGGCGCGGATCAGGCGTTCGGCTAACACTTCGTTCACCTGGGTATCGACCACGGCAATAGCATCGTCGCCGATGATCACGGCGCTATTGACAATATTGCGAAAGATGTAAACTCGGTCCGTGACCCGTTCTAGAGAACCATAAGTCCGGGGTGCAAACGGATTCATCCGGCAGAACTCCTCTCGGGACGTGCCTGCACGCTCGGACAGGTCCCCGTTTGTCGCCAAGTGGGTAGGTTTCAGCTTCGTTGGCATTAGAGCACAGTCCCTAGGCGGACGCAAGCCAGCCGGGCCGCGCCTGCCGCTTGCTTTTGCCCCAACTCTTGGGTCATGATAGGGGTCATCCTCTCACATCGTGCACAGAGGATAAACGACATGGCGATTAATTCACAGGCGGCTCAACCTGCCTCTTGGCGTGCACGGCTCGCGGTGGTGCTTTCGGGTCCGGTGGTACGCAAGTCGATCATGGCTGCCATCTTGGTGGGAAGTCTGCTCATTCTACTGAACCAAGGCGATCTGTTATTCTCGGGGCAGATTACGGGACGCGTGATCATCAAAAGCTTAATCACGCCGCTGATTCCGTTCTGTGTCACCCTGCTTGGCGCCCTGCTCAATAGTGGCAGTGCAGCCCACCGCGAGGATTTGCGTCCAGGCTGGGCCACCGTGCGCCGCAGCCTCATCATCGCCGTGATTGTCGGCAGCGTGATCATCATCGTGAATCAGGGCGATCTACTCATGTCCGGCCACGTCAGCCCGCTGCTATGGTTCAAAATAGGGATCACGCCCTGCGTCCCCTTTGGCGTCTCGCTATACGGCGCCTATCTCGCCTACCGCAACGCCCTGGCCTCCCAGTCGCCGGCCTGAGCCCAAGATCAAAAGCGGCAGCGACCAGGGCAACAGGGCTTTTCTAATCCAACTCAAAAGGCCGGAGCGGCAAGGGGCCATCTGGCTCTTCAGCAGCTTTTTTTTGGAGCTGCTCGAACTTTTTAGCCAACACGGCGCGGCGTTGTTTTTCCTCCGCCACCGCCTGCTCAAACAAACTGTTTTTTTTCTGCTCCTTGGCCTTGAGGTCCTCAAGAGCTTGGTTAAAAGACGTCCCACCAGCCTTTTCCCGGTGCTCGTCGGCGTAGAGAATTGTCATCGTGTCGCGGTCCACCACGAGGGTCGCCTGACAACACGGACACGTCAACTTGATCGTTTCATTTGATGTCTCCATCCCTATCCCCACGATTGTAAGATTGGCACGAACCTCTGCAGTCTCACACGGGTCATTGTATACCAGAAGCCGACAGGACTCAAAAAACCAGTGGTGGTCATTGTCAAAACTTTCGCGCCAGTCGTATAATCTGCCCACACGGGTAATCTAACGGACGTTGAAATGATACCGGAGAAGAGGGTATGCCAGAGAACGATAATCCCCTGGTGGCGGAGTTGGAAGCGGTGCGGGCCCAAGCTCTAGGCGAGCTGGATACGATGTCGGACTTGACGGACCTGGATGCCTGGCGCATTCAGTACCTGGGGCGCCGGGGCGCCCTGACCCAAGTCATGCGCGGTATTGGCCAACTCCCGCCACTGCAGCGTCCCGAAGTGGGACAGGTCTCAAATGATGTCAAAACCGTGCTGGAAACGGCCTTCGACGACCGCGTTGAAACGCTAAAACAGCAGCGCTTCGCCACCACCCTGAGCCAAGAGCAGTTAGACGTCACGCTGCCCGGTTTTCCAGTCAGCCTGGGGCGCTTGCACCCCACGACGCAGATTCTGCGGGAAATCACCGGCATCTTCGCCGACATGGGCTTTCAAGTGTACGACAGCCGGGAAGTGGAGAGCGATCTCTACAATTTCGAACTGCTCAATATCCCGCCCTATCACCCTGCGCGGGATATGTGGGACACGTTTTATGTCAATGAAAAAGTGGTGCTGCGGACGCATACGTCACCGGGGCAAATTCGGGCGATGCAAGCGTTCCATCCCGACCCGATCCGCGTCATTCTGCCCGGTATGTGCTACCGCTATGAGCAAGTGACGTCGCGCCATGAAATGATGTTCACTCAAGTCGAAGGCCTGGCCGTAGGCGAACACATCACCATGGCGGATCTCAAGGGCGTGCTCGAAAATTTCGCCCGTCGCCTCTTCGGCGACAACCGCCGCATGCGCTTTCGGTGCAGCCACTTCCCCTTTACCGAGCCCAGCGTCGAAGTGGACATGGATTGTTTTCTCTGCAATGGGCAGGGCACCGGGTGCAGCATGTGCAAGGAGAGCGGTTGGCTAGAAATTCTCGGTGCCGGTATGGTGCATCCCCAGGTGCTTCGCAACGGGGGTTACGATCCCACGGTGTACAGCGGCTTTGCTTTTGGCATGGGGCCTGAGCGCATCACTATTTTGAAATACGGCATTGATGACATCCGTCTGTTCTTCAGCAACGATCTCCGTTTTTTGGAACAGTTTAGTTAGATATCTGCTATGAATGTTAAAGGGATATGGGTATGCGAGTGCCACTGAGCTGGCTGCAGGATTTTGTGAAAGTCACTCTCCCGGTGGACGATTTGGTCCATCGTCTGACCATGGCGGGGCTGGAAGTCGGCGATGTCGAATATATTGGAGCCGACTGGCAACCGGATAAACTCTTTGTCGGTGAAGTGATCGAGGTGACGCCGCATCCCAACGCCGACCGGCTCGTGTTGGCCACCGTGGCCTATGGCCAGGATCAACCCCAAACCGTGGTCACTGGCGCGCCGAATTTACGACCGGGCGATCGCGGCCAGAAAGTGGCGTTTGCCGTCGAGGGCGCGGAGCTGATCGATGCGTATAGTGAGACGCCCGGCACGAGAGTGCTCAAACGGGCGAAAATCCGTGGCGTGGAATCGGCCGGCATGGTGTGTTCGGAAAAAGAACTCGGGCTCTCCGACGATCATGAGGGCGTGTTAATTTTGGATCCGGGGGCGGAAATCGGGCAATCGTTACGGGATCACCTGAGCGATGTCGTGTTGGATATCGAACTCACCCCCAACCTCGCACGGGCCAGTAATATTGTGGGCATGGCGCGTGAAGTCGCCGCCCTGACCGGCCAGCCCATGCACCACTGGCCGCCGCAGGATGCCATGCTGACCGTGCCACACTCGGCCAAGACGTCGTACACGGCGGTGGCCAGTGCGGATCCGCAGCTTTGCGCCCGCTACTCTGCGGCTCTGATCGAAAACGTGACGATTCAACCCTCGCCCGCCTGGATGCAGCGACGTCTACGCCTCGCGGGCATGCGCCCGATCAACAACATCGTGGACATCACCAACTACTGCATGCTCGAAACCGGCCAACCGCTGCACGCCTTTGACTACGACAAACTGCAGCTGGGCCGCAGCGGCATTGTCGTGCGCCAGGCCGAGCCGGGGGAACGTCTGTTGACCCTCGATGACATCGACCGCGAACTCACTCCCGATATGCTGCTCATCACTGACGATTCCGGCCCCATCGCCCTGGCTGGGGTCATGGGAGGGGCGGCCACCGAGGTGTCGGCAACCACTCGTCACATCCTGCTGGAGTCCGCCAATTTCGATTTTCTCAGCATCCGCCGCACGTCGCAGCACTTGCGGCTGTATAGCGAAGCCGGACAGCGCTTTGGCCGCGGCATCGATCCGGAACTGACCCCACTCGGCCTGCTGCGCGCCGGGCGGTTTATGGAGACCTTGGGCGGTGGCACGCTGCACCACGATATCGCGGACACCTACCCGAATCGACCTAGTGCCAAGCAAATCGCCCTGCCGCTAGGCGACGTCAAGCGTCTCTTGGGTATCGACATCGGACTGGACGAAACCGTGCGCATGCTCACTGCCCTGGAATTCGGCTGCACCGTGCGGCATCAGGGCGAGGCCACGACGCTTGACGTAGCGGTGCCGAGTTACCGTCTGGATGTATCGATTCCGGCCGATTTGATTGAAGAAATCGCCCGGGTGCACGGCTACGATGAAATCCCGTCGACGTTAATGCGTGACGTGCTGCCGCCGCAGCGCTCCCAGCCGCAGCGGCAGGGCCTCGAGCAGAGCCGCGATATTCTCACCGGCTGCGGTCTGACGGAAATCATTTCGTATTCGCTCACCAATCTCGACCTGATCAACCGGCTCCATCCCGGTGGTCCGGAAGCCAATCCCAACGACTACGTGCGCCTGGCCAATCCCCTGAGTACCGAGCGTGAATTTCTCCGTCGTAGCCTGCTGCCGAGCATGGTCGAAACCCTACAGAACAACAGCCGCTTCCGGCAACGCATGCTGCTCTTCGAAATTGGCCGGGTCTTTCTCCCACAGCCCGGAGAGGAGTTGCCGGACGAGCCCCGCCGTCTCGCCATCTGCCTCACTGGGCCCATCCACCCGGCCTCGTGGCAGACCTCGCCCGACGGCGCGGCCCACCTCGGCTTTACGCATCTCAAAGGGGTGGTGGAAACCCTCGTCGCGCGTCTCAATGCCCCCGAACTCCGGTACCCGTCCGCCTCGCATCCGGCCCTGCACCCGGCCCGCACGGCAGCGCTCCACATGCATGGAGAGTCCGTCGGCATTATGGGCGAGCTGCACCCACAACTGCGCGAGTCCTTTGCCTTGCCCGACCAGCCGGTAGCCCTGCTGGAACTCGATCTCGACGCACTCATCGCCAGCCGTCAGCCACGCCATTTCACCCCCATTGCCCGCTTCCCGGCGGTGTTGGAAGACATGGCCCTGGTGATGGATGCCGACGTGCCCGCCCGGGTAGTGCAAGACACCATTGCCGCCGCCGGTGGGGCGCTGTTGCGCCATGTCGAGCTGTTTGATGTGTACCAAGGAGAATCCATATCGGCGGGCAAAAAGAGCCTGGCTTACGCCTTAACTTTTCAGGCTGACGACCGGAGTCTCACCGAGGATGAGGTGCGCACGATTTACCAGCGTATTCAGGAGCGAGCGGCCACGGATCTCGACGCGCATCCACGGCAGTAAAGTAAAACACCATGCCAAATCTCCTGGCGCATTACGGCGTACAAGGGGTGCTTACACACGCGCTCATCAAAGACGCCCCGCCCGCTTGGATCACGGTCGGCTGTCTGCTTCCGGATGTACCCTGGATTCTCGCCCGCGTGGTGCGTGTATTCATCTCCCAAGAGGCGGCATACGATCTGCGATTGTATGCCATCGTGCAGGCCACCTTGGGGCTCTCGCTCCTGTTGTCTGCCGGGCTTGCCTTATGGTCGCCCCGGCCGGGTTTTGTCTTTCGCATTCTCGCCCTCAACGTGTTTCTCCACCTGCTGCTCGACGCCAGCCAAATTAAATGGGCTAACGGCGTGCATTTTTTTGCCCCCTTCTCGTGGACGTTATACCATTGGGGCTGGTTTTGGCCCGAGAGCACCACCACCGTCCTGTGCACCATCGCGGGGGTGATCTACCTGCTGTGGGCCATGCGGCACCGCTCACAGCCTGAGTCACTGCCGCCGTCATCGACCACGACGCGGCGGGTGCTGGCAGCGGTTTGCACAGTCGCCTATCTCCTGTTGCCCTTTGCCTTGTGGCACGGACCTTACGCTGCAGATAACCACTTCCTCAAGACGTTGCGCGAGCGCGATACGCGCGAGGAACGCTATATCGAAATGGACCGCGCCGGCTATGTGCCGCATGCGGAAGGGGCGAACATTTTGAGTCTCGTGGGAGAAGACATCAAGATTCAGGGGCAGCCAAGAGACCACGCGGCAAAGCTATCCGTGCAAGGCATGTTTATCGACGCCGAGACGCTTCGCATCGACCAAGCCCATGTCCACTGGCCCCGGTTTAGGGATTGGGCCTCGTACCTAGGACTGCTTTGGCTCGGGGGGCTGTGGTTGAAATCGTGGTGGCAGCAGCGCCCGTGATAGCTGAGACAAGCGGAGCCCCTTTGGCGGCTCGACAACGAGGTTTCTCCGAGGCGATCACCACAGCTCAAGGAGCCAATGTCCCTAGCCCGGCACAGGCACGCCAAGTTGCTTACAGATACGGGCGACAGTAAACCCTGGAATCTCTCGGTGGCGTGGAACCGAAGTCCGGCGATGGGTCGCAGGGTTTTCCCAGATTGAGTGCTCTCCGCCTTCCCGCACGAACTGACATCCATGCTGACGCAAGTGGCCCAGCAGGTCGCGCCGCCTCATGAAACAGCCGTCTGAGGCACGACACTGATATGAGATGCTGCGGTCAGCAGTAAATGAATGGGCTCTTCCACATCGGCCTCTGGATCGGTGCACGACGGATCAGGTTGCGGGAGTGGCTCCCCCCGCAGCAAAGCGGTCTCTGCCATGTCAACCAAGGCGCTGGCCAGTAATCGCCGGGCTTCTTGCAGAGTATCCCCGCAGGTAATGGTCCCAGGGAAATCCAACACTTCCGCATGGACCCCGGGCTCAAGGAATTTATACATCGCTTTGTAGGTCAACATATCTCACTATTCCAGAAGGCTTATTGCGCTATCATACCACTGATGCTATGCGCCACACAGCCTACACTATGCTGTGATGGCCTGCAAAGAAGAAGCCTAACGCCCCTGTTCAGCGGAACGCCGCTTTGCGGCGCGTCCGGCCTCGACCCATCGCATTTGGTCACGGTCTGACATTTGGGACAATGCCGATTGCGGCACGAATTGTAAGCTTGCCGCTTAAAGCCACACTGAGGGCAGTGCTCGATATGACCTCCTAAGCTCGCTGTGCGACAGGCGATGAGGTCATCGATGAGGCGCTGCTCAAAGGGCGATACCGAGTGGGTCTGAGCATAGCTTGGAGCAAAGCGGCGCAAGATGTCAGCGACTTCAATGCGGGAGTGGGTCTCAGCGGACGCGTCGGCCAGGTGAGCCTCACAGGGCTCAGGCGCGAGCACGGCCTTACTCCATGATGGCTTTGAGATTGGCCGACTCGAAACAGAGCAAATCGAGTGGACTCCTGACTTGCTTGAGATGTCGGTGACTGACATGGACATACTTCAGGGTGGTCTTAATGGAGCGATGACCCAGCAGGAGTTGAATGGGGTGCGGATCAATGCCGGCATCGAACAGATGGGTGGCAAAGGAGTGGCGCAGTGTGTGGCAGCTGCCGCGCTTTGGTATCTCGGCTTGCCGGATTGCCTGTTTGACGGCTTTCTGTAGGACAGACTCTGAGAGATGATGCCGTCGTTCGAGTCCCGAGCGTGGATCGATTG
>Ga0214472_10000697_pt1 | contig 40918 bp, 33 predicted proteins | sample RVTome_6_FD_207662 | JGI IMG/M metagenome (GOLD analysis project Ga0214472, IMG submission 207662) | Soil microbial communities from uranium-contaminated site in the Upper Colorado River Basin, Wyoming, United States - RVT140D175 | ecosystem: Environmental > Terrestrial > Soil > Contaminated >...
TGGCCATGCCTTCCGATGGCGTGTGGGGCGGAGGCGAGGGCTACGTCCGCCATCGCGCCGGCAACTACGAGTCCTGGATCATGGACGAGGTCGTGCCGTGCGTGGCGGAGGTCCTGCCCGAGATGGGCTACGATCCCCCGCTCCTCCTCGCGGGAATGTCGATGGGAGGCTACGGCGCGCTGCGCCTCGGCGCGAAGTACGGGCGGCGCGTCCTCGGGATCTCCGCCCACTCCGCCATGACGCACCTGGCGGAGAGCGGCCGGTTCGTGGACGACCCGCAGTCGGGCCTCAACACCGCGGCGCACTCGGTGGGCTGGTGGCTGATCCGCCACCGGGCCACCCTGGCCCCGCTACGGTTCGACTGCGGGACGGAGGACCCCCTCGTCGAGGCCAACCGGCGGCTCCACACCGACCTCGTCGCGCACGGCGTGCACCACCGCTACCAGGAGTTCCCCGGCTACCACTCCTGGGACTACTGGGCGCTGCACCTCCCCGATACGCTGCTGTTCTTCGAGGAGTGCCTGAAGCGCGGGTCGGGGCCGGGGCCGGTGAGCCGCTGACACGCGCGGCCGGCTCCGCCTTCGAGCGTCACCCGCGGGCCACCGTCGCAGCGCTGGCGTTCGTGTCCGTGCTGGGCACGGACCTCCTCTTCACCCGCGTCTACCGGAGGTTCGTCCCCCCCGTCCCGCCGGCCAACGGCCTGCGCACCCCGTCCGACCGCTACCACCACGACCTGCGCCCGCGGGCGAGCGTGGAGGACGAGGTCTGGGGGCCGCGCCGGTCGCCCTACCGGACCAATTCCCTCGCCTTCCGCGACCGCGCCGTGCGCGAGGTGCCGCTGCGCTCCGGCCGGCCCCGCATCGTCTTCATCGGCGACTCCTTCACGGAGGGCGTGGGCGTCGCGTACGAAGACTCGTTCGTGGGGCGCGTGGACGCCGCCCTCGCCCGGCGCGGCGTGGAGGTCCTGAACGCGGGCGTCATCTCCTATTGCCCGATCATCTACTACCGGAAGGTCCGGCACCTCCTGGAGGACGTGGGCCTCCGGTTCGACGCCCTCGTCGTCTACGTCGACATCGGCGACATCCAGGACGAGGTCACCTACAAGCTGGACGCGGAAGGCAACGTGCGCTCGCGGCCCGTGCGCCGGGTGCAGGAGCTGGCGGCCGACCAGCAGCACGGCGGCCGCGGCTTCTACCGGTACCCGCGCCTCAAGAAATTCCTGGACCGCAACACCCTGCTCTGGAGCCACGCCTACGTGGCGCTGGAGCGGCTCTTCCCCATGGAGGGGAACCGGGCGGGGCTGTGGACGATGCACGACGACGCGTTCGAGGCCTATGGCCGCGAGGGCCTGGAGCTGGCCCGGGAGAACATGGACCGGCTGCACGATCTCGTCCGCCGGCACGGGATCGCCCTGACCGTCGCCGTCTACCCCTGGCCGGACCAGATCCGGCACCGCGACCTGGGGTCGAAGCAGGTCACGTCCTGGAGTGAGTGGGCCGCCGCGCACGGCGCCGGCTTCATCGACCATTTCCCGCGGTTCATCGGAGCCTCCCCTCCCGACGAGGTGCTCGACCGTTACTTCATCCCCGGCGACGTCCACTGGAACGAGGAAGGCCACCGCCTGATCGCGGAGAGGTTCCTGGAGTACTACGAGCGTCGTCCCGTTGGGCGATGAGCGCGGCCTCGGCGCGCGGAGCGGCGCGCCACCGCCTTGGCCCGGGCCGGTTTGCGCGCGGGGCCCCGCACCACCCTCTTCACCGCCTTGACCGCGGAGGTCACCGCCGCCCCGATCCCCGGCCCCACCTGCTGCTTCAGCTCGGCCATCCGGCGCCCCAGCTCCTCCAGGCTCGGGAGGCCGAGGACCTCGCGCGCCACGGGGAACATCTCACCCTCCTCCTCCGCCACGTGGTGCCGGACGCCCTCGGTGAGCTTCGTGAAGGCGACCGCGTAGCCCGCGTCCTCCGGCGCGAGGCCGGCCAGCTGCATGAGGAGCGCCTTCACCTCTTCGTGCTCCGCGCGGGCTTCCTCCATCTGCTCCCGCACCGGCTCCATGAAGCCGCTCTCCAAGGCCGGGTAGAAGACCTGTTCCTCGATCTGCGCGTGCACGTCCAGCTCCCGATGGACATCGTCGAAGATCGCCTTCTGGCGGCGGGGGTTGCCGGCGGCCTGCTTGTGCTCCCCGAAGAGGCGGTCGACCCGGCGATGGTCGTTCCGGAGAAGGGTCAAGGCATTCATGGATCCTCCCGCTTGGAGGCGACGGCCGCCTCATCTCGATCATAGCCCTCGAACCTCAATACCGCGCCGTCGCGTCCCTCGACCGCGAGGTGCTGCCGGTAGAGCGTCTCGGAGACGCCGCGACGGCCGGTGAGGGTCACGAGAGGCCTGAGAGGCAGGGCGACCCTCGTGCCCCGCGGGGAGAGGGCGATCGGGGGGCGTCCGGGCAGGCGCAGGAGGCCTTCGCCCTCCGCGACGAGCGTCAGCGCGGTCAGCGCCGCGCGGGAGCGGACGAGGAGGTCCACCCCACCGGCGGGTACCCGCGCGAAGTCCTCGGCCACGGCCGCCCGGGAGACGAAAGCGGTCGTGCCACCGCCGAGGTCGAGGCCGTTCCGGAAGCGCGGCGCGCCTCGGGAGGACGGCCAGCGCTCGAGCAGAAGGACGGCGGCGAGGATGACGGCGGTGACGCCGGCCAGGACTCGGCCGGGCGACACGCCGCCCCTTCCCCCGGCCGCTCGCCTCAGCCAGAGGGTGATGGCGGCGGCCAGGACGATCCAGACGATGATGCGGGCGAAGAGGCCGGGCGCGCCCTCGCTCCACGTCCTGATGAAGAGGTTGGGGACGTACACGTTGCCGTCGGCGAAGGCGCTCCTGGCGAGGAGCACGGCGCAGTCGTTGGACGCCAACGGATCCCGCCAGAGCCGCAGGGCGATGAGCCCGGTCCAGGCGGCCAGGGTCAGCGCAAGGGCGAAGACCCCGCGCCGGGAGCCCGTGCGGCCCAATGCGACGGCCACGAGGGCCACGCCAAGCGGGACGATCGGCATCACGTACCGGCCCAGGCTGCAGACGGCGCCGCTCCAGTTGTCGGCGGAGGCCACCGTCACGTAGTAGATCGCCGCGGCCGGCAGCGCCCAGCGCAGGCGGGAGGCCCGCCGGCTCATGCCCAGAAGCCCTGCCAGGGCCAGGAGGTAGACGGGCGTGTAGGGCAGAAGGCCGTAGCGCGCGTCGAAAGCGAGACCGAGGAGGCCCTGGCCGATCCGGTCCGTCGTGACCCCCGCGGGGCCCCAGGCCAGGTACAGGGCGTCGGGCCGCGCGCTGCCCGTGACCGCGAAGTTGTAGAGGGCGGTCAGGTACAGGGAAGCGACTTGCGGCACGACCAGCGCGGCCAGCGCGCGGAGGTCGACCATCTCGTCCACCGCGCGAAAGACGGACATCGCGGCCAGGACGATCCAGAGCGGCAGGAACTTCTGGTGCATCCAGGGCAGGGCGGCCAGCAGCAGCCCCAGCCCGAGCGCCGTTCGCGCCGTGAAGCGCCGCGCGAAGAGGATGAGCCGCAGCGCCAAGGCCAGCGCCAGCGCGCCCAGGGTCTCGGGGTAGAACTGGTAGGAGTAGAAGAGCAGGGGCGGGACGAGCGCGGCAAAGCCGGCCACGGCCGCGGCCAGGCCGGGCCGTCCCGTCGCGTCCCGCGCCAGCAGGAACACGGCCGCCACCAGGGCCGCGGCCACCGCATTCCAGAGGAGGAGCGTGACGGCGAGGCGCCCCTCGGTGCCGCGCGCGCGGTTGAGGGCCCGATCGACGCGCAGCGCCGGAGCCAGCAGGACGGCCGGGCCGGGGGCCAGGACGTAGTAGATCCCGCCGTCCTTTCCGCGCACGGTCTGCCGCGTCACCCGCGTGGCCCGGATCGCGGAGGCTCCGACGGCGCCGTAGCCGCCCTCCAGCATCGCGGACTCCAGGTCCGCCACTTCCCTCGATGCCCGGACGAAGGCGTCCCGCGCCGCGGGCAGGACCGGCCGCGTCTCCAGCCGCTCCATGGGCCCGCTCACGCCCTCGACGTCCAGGGTGAGGCCGTGCCCGAGCGCCACGGCCATGCGCAGGGTCTTCGGCTCGTTGCCGGGATGGCCGTCCCAGTCCCGCGCCCACGGCGGCGAGAGAAGGGCGTAGGCCAGGAATGACATGAAGAAGACGGCGCCCGCGCGGGGCGCAGGGAGCCGGAGCGCCGGCAGCCGCGTGGCCACCAGGGCGGCGGCCGCCGCCACATCCTGAGCGGCGGACCAGTCCTGGGTCAGGGCGACGGGGAGCGTGAAGCCGTAGGGATAGGTGGGCTGCACGGCGAGCGAGACCAGGGCCAGCAGGGTCAGGACCGGGCGCAGGTAGAGCGGGCCGAAGCCCACGGTCTCGGCCTCGAGGGCGGCGGCGAGGCTCATCCGCTCTCGACGGGCGCGCGCGAGGGCCAGGGCGCACCAGACCGCCATGCCGCCGGCCGTCCAGGCCAGGACGGAGAGAGCGACGCGGCCGGCGTCGAGGAGGGAGAGGGCCTGGGCCACGAAATCGGGAAGGTCCAGCGATGTGTGGAGCAGCGTGCCCACCGCGGCGTCCACCTCGCGGGCGAGGCCGTGCAGCGCGAAAGGCAGCAGGACCTTCGGCACGTCGCGCCGCCACCGCACGGGCGAGATTCTACCCGGCGGGAGTCGATCGTCTGGCCGTCGCCCCCCGGCGGACATAACATAGGCCGCTCGACGCGGAGGAACGCCATTGACCGATCGATTCCGGGCTCGCGTAGCGATCGTCGCCCTCGGCGCCGCGGTCGTCCTCGGCTGCCAGACCGCCCGGCCCTCCGGCCGGCCGCGCCCGGACGTCTCGCCGCGCGCCGAGGCCCCCGTCGTGATCGTCGGCGCCGGGCTCACCGGCCTGACCACCGCCTACGAGCTCGGCAAGGCGGGGATCGAGGTCCTGGTCCTGGAGGCCGCGCCGCGCCCCGGAGGCCGCATCCAGACCGTGTCGTTCCCCGACGGCACGCACGTCGAGGCCCACATGGAGGAGTACTGGGAGCGGAGCCCGGCCGTGCGCCTGCTCCGCGAGCTGGAGCTGCCGCTGGAGGAGGACACCGCGCACTCCACGGTGCGCATCGGCGGCCAGGTCTACCCGTACCAGGGCGAGGGGGACCGCGACACCTACCTGAGGGGGGTCTTCTCGGATGCGGAGCGGGACGCCTTCCTGCGATGGAACGCGAAGGCCTGGGAGATCCACGAGCGGCTGCGCGCCGCCGACCTCGAAGGTCAGGGCCCGCTTCCCGACGACCTGCAGGCCCTGCTGAAGGTCAGCTTCGCGGACTGGGTGCGCGGCGAGGCCCTGCCCGAGAAGGTGAGCGAGTGGATCCGCGTCACCGTCGAGCCGGAGATGGCGATCGAGTGGGACCAGGTGGCGGCGCTCGACGCCATCGACGAGCTGCGGATATTCCTCGACACGCCCGACGGCTTCGGCGAGACGAACTACCACGTCCGCGGCGGCAACAGCCGCTTCGTGGAGGCCCTGGTCGCGAGGGTCGGGGCCGGGCGGATCGTGACCCAGGCAAGGGTGACGGCCATCGAGCAGACGGACACGGGGGTCCGCGTCCGCTACCTGCACGAGGGGGCCCGGTACCGCGAGGTCACCGCGCGGGCGGCGGTGGTCACGGTGCCGCTCTACCAGCTCGGGCACATCCAGTTCGCTCCGCCCCTCGGCGAGGAGAAGGTCCGGGCCATCGAGACGACCCGCTTCGGCGCCTACGTCAAGGTGCACGTGCGGGTGGCGGCGGAGGCGGCGCCTCTGTGGCAGAGCGGCGGCGATTCGATCCTGACCATGCTCAGCGACAGCCCCGCGGGCAGCATCTACGAGGCCACGGACTTCCAGCCCCACGGGGCGTCCTCCGACCGGTACCTCACCCTCCTCGTCCACGCGCGGTTCGCACGGCAGATGCTCGGCATGAGCGCGGACCGGATGCGCGAGCACGCGGTCGCCAGCCTGGACGCGATCTTCCCCGGCATCGCGAGGCACGTCCGGCTGGTCGAGATCTTCGCCTACCCCACGTCGGTGGCGTACTGGCCCTTCCCGGAGGGTCGCTCGCGCTTCGACGCCCTGGCCCGGGAGCTGCGCCGGCCCCAGGGACGGATCTGGATCGGCGGGGACACCACGGAGAACAGCCATTCCGAGGGCGCGGTCCAGGCGGCCCTGAGGATGGCCGGGGAGCTTGTCGCCCGGAAGGCCGAGATCGTGGCGGGGCCGACGGCCGTGGAGCGCTGAGGCCGAGAGGATGCTCGCCGAGGACGCCCCCGAGGCTCGCCGGATCCGGCGTGGGGCGAAGAAGGCCGGCCGCCGTCGCTTCCCGCTCGTCCTGGCCGCCATCGGCCTCTGGGCCTTCCTGCTCCACGGCTTCGTCTCCCTGCCCTGGCTCATCGGCCTTTCCCTGATCGGACCGCTCCTCGCCTGGGGTGGCCTCCACCTCGCGGCCGGCTCCGCCCCTCATATGCTCAATTCCCTCTGGTACCTCGGGACGTTCGCGAGCGGCCTGTTGCTGCTGGGAGGCGCGGGGTTGACGCTGGCGCCCGGGGCGCCCGACCGCCTACTGGCGAGTACCGCGACCGGATGGGACGTCCTCGAGACGAGGGCGGATCGCCTCGAGAAGGCGATCGACGACGGGGACCACGGCCTCGCCCGGCGGCTGGCCCGGCGCGGGGTCGGCGACCCGGCACCCGTCGACGGCTTCGGACGGCCGCTGATCCACGACGTCCGGGACGCGGCGCTGCTCGCCGACCTCCTCGAGAGCGGGCTCGACCCCGACGCCGCGGACCCCGACGGCTGGACGCTGCTCATGAACACGAGGGACGCGGCCCTCGCCCGCACGCTGCTGGCGGCCGGCGCGGACCCCAACGCCCGCCGGCGCGGCGGTTACACCGTCCTCATGGCGAGCACGGACAAGGAGCCCGAGCTGATCCGGCTCCTGCTCGACGCCGGAGCGGACGTCTACGCCGTGGACGAGGCCGGCCGCCCGGCGCACGACTCGTTCCCCTCCGGGGGGCCCGTCTGGGAGCTGCTGGAAGCGCGGGCCGGCCGACCCCTGCCGGAAAGCGGCCAGCACGACGGGCGGCCGGCCGGGCGGAGGGACTGGCTCGTCGTGGAGCGGGACGCCTCCCTGAGCCTGGAGCCCTCCGCGGTCCATCTCGACCACCGTCCGCTGCGCTACGGGGAGGTCGCCACCCTCGACGTCCGCCTCACGAACCGCACGGAGGACGATCGCGTGCTGGACGTCACGGCCGACCTCAACGGCGCCGTCCTCTTCGTGGACGCGTCGCACGGCGGCGCGATCCGGGACGCCAGGCGGCCGCGGCTGCAGCAGACCATCCGCTGGCCGCTGCTGGCGCTGCCCGGCCACAGCCAGGGGCGGCTCCGGCTGCGGATCGTCGCCCGCTCCGACGAGAACGCGGGTGACCTCGGGGTCGACGTGCGCGTATGGGACTTCCCGGGCACGGAGAAGGAGGTCCTGCAGCTCCACGAGCGCCTGGCCCCGGTCCTCCCGCCCGCGGCGACGGCGAGCGGGGCCTGGATCGGCGCCCTGTTGATCGCCGGCGCCGTGGTCGTCCTGTGGCTGCTGCTGCGGGGGCGCCAGGGCGAGCATGCCGTCCGCGCGATCGTGGCCGGGCTCGGGGCCGTCGGCTGCGCCGGCGTGGCGCTCGCGCTCCTGTGGTCCATGATCGAGCCCTTCGTCCAGTTCGAGGAGGCGCGTTGCACCGTCCTCGACCGACGCCTGCTGTTGCAGACGTCACGGTCTTCCACCTCTGGCCGCGGCGCGTTCGCGGGCGGATCCGGTGGCCGGACCTCCACCTACGCCGTCCCCATCGTGGCCGTCCGCGTCGACGCCGGGGCCCAGCCCGTGATCGCGACCGGCTTCACCACGGGGATGGCGGCGCGGTCGGTGGCGGAGTTGAGGCGCTTCCCCGTCGGGGCCAACGTGCCGTGCTGGGTCGACGCCGGGAACCCGTCGACGTTCACGCTCGTCCGGCGCCCCGCGATCACCGGTCTCGCCGGGATCGGGATGCTGGTGCCCATGGCCCTGGTGCTGGCGGCGATCGCGCGGCGGCTCTAGCGGGAGCGCACGCCCGGCCGGGGATACGCCGCGGCGCTCACGCGGCGACGATCCCGCGCCGGCGCGCCAGCGCCTCGCGCACGGCGCGGGGCAGGAACCCCAGGGGGCTGCGCGCCCGGCGCGCGTCGAGGGGAAGGTAGTAGCGGGGCCGGCCCCGGGTCACGATGAGCCCCGCATGCGGTGGCAGACGGGCCACGTCGCGCAGGTCCACCTCCACGCGCACGAAGGCCAGCTCGCGGGTCCGCTCCACGCGGGCCCTCTCCCCCAGGGCCTGGAGCATCGAGGACAGGACGAGGGCCGTGCCCTGGTCCTCGCCCGCCAGCCGCACCAGCGCGGCCAGGCCGGCGAAGGGGCCGGCGGCGGCGGCCCGCCGCAGGTCCACGGCCTGGCTGACGAAGGTGAAGACGGCCGCGATGCGCGCGAGCCGGTCGCGCTGCGGCAGGTCCCGCACCAGGGAACGGGAGAACGCGATGAGGCGCGGCTGGCGCGCGAGGGAGAGGGACAGGCCGTGCAGGGCGGCCGACCGCACCCCCGCGCGGTGCGGCCGCCGGTTCAGGAGCCCCAGCTCCGGTCCGGGGCCTTTCGGCGCAGGTACCCGGCAACCCAGGCCACCGCCCGCTCGGCGGCGGCCAGGCGTCGCGACGCGCCGCCGGACTCCTGCAGCTCCCACATGTCGCTCGGCGCGCTCAACAGGCGCAGCGACTGCTCGAGGCTGCCCTCGAAGGGCAAACCGGCCTGGGCGAGGGCCGCGCGGCACGCCGTCTCCACGGCCATGAGGCAGGCGGTGGCCACGAGCGGCTCGGGGCGGCCCTCCTGGTGCAGCAGCCGCGCGGTCCCCAGGCTGTTGCGGCAGTGCTCCCAGAGGGCGTCCCGGAGCGCCTCGCGCAGCGCCCGCTCCTCGGCCTCCGGGGGGAAGGCCTCGACCGACGGGCTCATGAGCGCGGCGTACGGGTTCCGATGGGGGCTGGCCATGTCCGTGAGCCCTAGCTGCACCCGCTGGTGGAGCCGCAGTTCGCGCACCGGTAGCAGGTCCCGTTGCGGGTCATGATGCTGCCGCAGTAGTGGCAGGACGGCGCGTCCGCCTGGCTGCGGAAGGAGGCGGGCTCCTTGCGCGGCGCGGCCATGCCCACGGGCACGGCGACCGGCCCCGTGGCCTGCGGCTTGAGGGAGGCCTCGCCCGCCTGCACGCCCACGGCCTCCTGCTGGTCGGCGGAGAGGAACTTGCTCGCCAGGTACCGGAAGATGTAGTCCGTGATGCTCTTGGCGTAGGGGATCTCCGGGTTCTTGGTGAAGCCCGAGGGCTCGAAGCGCACGTGCGAGAACTTCTCGACCAGCGCCTCGAGGGGGACGCCGTACTGCAGGGCCATGGAGATCGAGGTGGCGAAGGCGTCCATGAGCCCGGAGATCGTGGAGCCCTCCTTGGCCATGACCAGGAAGATCTCGCCGGGCTTACCGTCCTCGTACATCCCGACCGTGATGTAGCCCTCGTGCCCCGCGATCGAGAACTTGTGGGTGAGGGCGTGCCGCTCGTCGGGCAGCTTGCGCCGGGCCGGGCGGGCGTCGGGGGCCGCCGCCTTGCCGTCGTCCCTGGAGGTGGAGAGCGGCTGGCTGCGCTTGCACCCGTCGCGGTAGACGGCCACCGCCTTGAGCCCCAGCCTCCAGGACTCCAGGTAGGCGTTGGCGATCTCCTCGGGCGTCGCGTCCTGGGGCATGTTGACGGTCTTGGAGATGGCGCCCGAGAGGAAGGGCTGCACCGCGGACATCATCTTGATGTGGCCCATGTAGTGGATGGACCGCTTGCCGTTCTGGGGCGGGAACGCGCAGTCGAAGATCTCGAGGTGCTGCTCCAGGAGGTGCGGGGCGCCCTCGATCGTCTCCTTCTCGTCGATGTGCTTGAGGATGTCCTGGGCCTGCGAGGGGGTGTAGCCCAGCCGGGCCAGGACGCCGGGCACCGACTGGTTGACGATCTTCATCACCCCGCCGCCCACGAGCTTCTTGTACTTGACGAGCGCGATGTCGGGCTCGATGCCGGTGGTGTCGCAGTCCATCATGAAGCCGATGGTGCCCGTGGGGGCCAGCACCGTGACCTGGCTGTTGCGGTAGCCGTGCTGCGCGCCCAGGGAGTAGGCCTCGTCCCAGACCGTGACGGCCGCCTCCAGGACCTCGCGCGGCACCAGAGTGGAGTCGATCATCCGCGCGTGCTGCCGGTGCTTGTCGATCACCCGCAGCATGGGCTCGGCGTTCTTGGCGTAGCCCGCGAAGGGCCCCATGGCCGCCGCCACCCGGGCGCTCTGCGCGTAGGCCTCGCCGTGCATCAGCGCGGTGATGACGGCGGCGTAGGCCCGGCCCGCGTCGGAGTCGTAGGGCAGGCCGCGGTCCATGAGCAGCACGCCCAGGTTCGCGTAGCCCAGGCCCAGCGGCCGGTAGTCGTGGCTGTTGCGGTCGATGGCCGGCGTCGGGTAGCTGGCGTTGTCGACCAGGATCTCCTGGGCCGTGATCAGCGTCCGGCAGGCCGCGCCGAAGGCCTCGACGTCGAACTCCCCGTCCTCGCGCCGGAACTTCATGAGGTTGAGCGAGGCCAGGTTGCAGGCCGTGTCGTCGAGGAAGAGGTACTCCGAGCACGGGTTGCTGGCGTTGATGCGCCCGGAGTTCGGGCAGGTGTGCCAGTCGTTGATGGTGGTGTCGAACTGCACCCCCGGGTCGCCGCACTGCCAGGCCGCCTCGGCCATGGACTTCATGAGGTCCCGGGCCTTGAAGGTCTGGCACACGTCGCCCGTGAGGACGTACTTCGTCTGCCACTCCCGGTCCTCGGTCACCGCGCGCATGAACTCGTCGGTCACCCGCACCGAGTGGTTGGCGTTCTGGAAGTAGACGGAGTCGTAGGCCCCGCCCTTCACGTTGAACGCGCCGTCGTACCCTGCGTCGATGAGGGCCCAGGCCTTGCGCTCCTCGTCGGCCTTGCAGCTCACGAACTCCTCGATGTCGGGGTGGTCGGAGTTCAGGATCACCATCTTGGCCGCGCGCCGGGTCTTGCCGCCGCTCTTGATGACGCCCGCGAAGGCGTCGTAGCCCCGCATGAACGAGACGGGCCCGGAGGCGGTCCCTCCTCCGGCCAGCGGCTCCTTGCTGGACCGGATGCTGGAGAGGTTCGAGCCCGTGCCCGAGCCGAACTTGAAGAGCATGCCCTCCGTCTTGGCCAGCCCCAGGATCGACTCCATGGTGTCGTTCACGGCGTTGATGAAGCACGCGGAGGCCTGCGGGTGCTTCTCGATGCCCACGTTGAACCACACCGGGCTGTTGAAGGCCGCCTTCTGCGTGACGAGCAGGTGCGTGAGGTCGTCCGCGAAGGCCCGCAGGTCCTCGGCCGTGGCGAAGTACCCCTGCTTCTCGGCCCACCCCGCGATCGTGTCCACGACCCGCGAGATGAGCCCCTTGACGCTGCGTTCCCGGTCGGGGGAGGAGAGCTTCCCGCGGAAATACTTCGAGGCCACGATGTTGGTGGCCGTCTGGCTCCAGGTGGACGGGGCCTCGATCCCGTGCTGCTCGAAGACCGGCTGGCCCCTCTCGTCGTTGATGACCGCCGAGCGGAGCTCCCAGACCAGCTCGTCATAGGGATGGCGCGCGGCCTTGGTGAAGTACCGCGGGAAGGCCAGCCCCTTCGTCCTGGCGGGGGCGGTGGCGCGGACCTCCCGTTCGGCCGGCTGCTCGCTGGATTGCTTCATGGGCGTGGACATCTGGCGACCCCTTTAGGTGTTGCGGAGTCTGGCGTCGGTCAGGCCCGCGGGGTTGATCTCTGGGGTGAACCGGAAGGTCGAGGACGGCTCGCCGGTCGCAGTTCCCATGGTCACGAGTTCCCTGCGCTCACGCAATTTAATCTAGCCGCAAGGCCAACTTAGCCCCGGCTACCACAACTAACTTCTGAGGTTCGAGAAGCGAGAGGGATTCTGTTACGACCGATGCCGCCTTGTCAAGGAAAAAACGCTAGGTATTGTGGGCTCTGCCCCGAACCTTCCCATATCTTGTCGTATTATCGGTCCGAACCGCCTACAGGTCAACCGTATAGGTCTCCTCCTTGTAGGCGTGAAAGCCGCGGGCCAGGTAGTTCGGGAGCGCGGCCTGGTCGTCCAGCGTGCAGGTGTGCAGCCAGACGCGGTTGGCGCCCGTGGCCCACGCGTGCTTCACCGCCGCCGTGAGCAGGTGCTTGCCCAGCCCCCGGCGCCGGAACGCGGGCAGGATCCCGAAGTACGCGATCTCGGTGGATCCGTCGTCGTGGCCCTTGAGCTCGAACCACCCGGCGACCTCGCCCGAGACCCGCAGCACCCATAGCGCGAGAGCGGGCTGGGCGAGGTGGGCCCGTATCGTCTCGTCGTCCCACCCCAGGCGATCCACCCAGTGCCATTCCCTCCCCACCTCCGCGTAGAGGTGGCGGTAGAGCGAGGGTGGACATCCTTGGAGTCGCTCGACGACTGCTTCGGCGGTCGACGGAGAGGCGGCCACGAGCTGGTCGGGCCCGGTCATCTCGAGGTAGGTGCGGGTGACGTCCATGCGTCGCCCCACTAGGGAACCACACCGATGACGTGCAGCGTCCCGGGCCGCGCGGGCAGCCGCGGGTCCAGCCGCACGTAGCGGCCGGTCGTGGGCGCGAAGCGCACCGAACCGCGACCGTGTGGCGGGTCGAGCATGAGCGAGAGCGTGGCGTCGCCTAGGCTCGCGGTCGCCGCGATGTCGGTCCAGGCGGCTCCGTCCGCTGAGAACTGCACGCGGGGCTCGGCGATCCAGGCCGCCTCGCTCAGCTCGAAGGTCACGCCCGCGGCCGCCGGGGACGACCCCGTGTCGACCACGATCCCCTCCGTTGTCCACAGGGTCGGCCGGGGCCTGCCCCCGGCCACGGGCCGCGCGGCATCCCCCGGCGGGACCTCGACGATCCGCTCCTCGCCGAACCGCGCCACCTCGGGCCAACCCGTGTCCGTCCGGATCACGACGTGCCGGACACCGATCGCGCGCAGGAGCCTGGCCGCCTCCTCGCCGGGCGGCGGCTCCAGGAGCTCCATGGCCCGGGTGTAGGGCCGGGGCATGAACCCGGAATCGCCGTTGACCAGCGGGCGGAAATGGGCCACGCCGTCGAGCATCACCTCGGTGTCGCGCGCGCCGAGGGGCAGGTCGGCCACGGCCCCCTCCTTTCCCGCCAGCCAGCGCGCCACGGCCGAGGGCTGCGGCACCTGCGCGTAGCGGATGGGAATGTTGCCGGACTCGACGAGGAACACGGCCAGCGCGACGAGCGAGAGGCGCCAGCGTCCCGCGAGCGCGAAGCCGGCGAGCACGGACAGGCAGAGGACGGGCACGAGCGAGAAGCGCGACAGCGCGCGCACGCCCCGCACGAGCACCAGGCCCTCGTGAAGCGCGCGGTAGAGCGCGGTCTCGGGCCCCAGCGAGAAGACGACCGCGGCCGCGGAGGCCAGCAGGGCCACCGCGCGGAAGCGCGGCGGAGCGGTGGCCAGGCCGGCCAGGCCCAGGGCCAGGACCACGAGGCCCGGGAAGAGCGTGTCCTGCACGCGCTCGGGATCGAGGTGCCGCTGCGTGAGGCCGCCGTAGAGGCGGGTGCCGCCCGCCGCGTAGGACTCGAGCGTCGTGGCGTAGGTGGCCACGTCACGCAGGCTCCACTCCATCCCCTGGAACGCGCGCATGCGGAAGTAGGGCCGGGCCAGGGGCGCCATCAGCAGCCCGGCGACCGCGATCCCGGCGACCAGCCGCGCGGCCTCGCGGGCGCGCAACCCGGCGCCCGCGCCCAGGGCGATACCCACGGCCAGCGTGAGGGCGGTGATCGCGCCCAGGTAGATGGACGAGAGACCCTGCAGCGCGAGGAACGCCCCGACGAGGAGCGCCCGCCCGAGCGTGCGCCGCTGCCAGAAGCGGTCCAGGGCCAGGAGCGCGAAGGGCAGGAACAGCGTCACTTCTGCGTGGAGGTGGGCCATCCGGATCCAGCGGTGCGACCCCACCGCGAAGAACGCGCCCGCCACGAACGCGGCCAGGCGGTCGCCGCTGGCCCGCCGGACGAGGAGCTGGACCCCCAGGCCGGAAAGGACGGCGCTCGCCAGCAGCACCAGGTTGTAGCCCAGGACGGGGCCCCCGAGGAGCGTAGCGGGCGCCGCGAGGATCGCGGGCACCAGCAGGTTCTCCGAGAAGGCCAGCGTGTCGGGCAGCGGATGGAAGATGGGCGCCTGGAAGAGGCGGCCCGGCGCGTGCACGAGCGCGTGCGCGTCCCAGGCCAGGATCCAGGAGTTGAGACGCCCGTCGGGCCGGTCCGTCACGCCGGAGCCCGCGAGGTCGAGGACGAGCGGCCAACTCATGATCATTGCGAGGACGGCGTGTCCGGAGACGGCCCAGCCGATCTCGCCTCCGGTCACCGGTCGCGGTGACGGCGGTCTTCGAGGCCGGTCCCAGGGGACGAGCAGGATCAGGACCGCGACCAGCCCGGCGAGCACGACGGCCAGCAGATCCGTGATCATCCAGAGCAGCCGTCCCGTGTCCGCCCCCAGCATCCGCGGCGGGACCATTTCGTCCCGCCCGCCCGGTCTTCCATCGCCGCGGGGCCGCGTCCAGCCGACGCGCAGCCGGGGCCCCGGACCGGTGCGGTCGAGCTGGACCTCGAGCCGATGCGGGCCGCGGCCGATGAACGCGTCGGCCCCCGCGCGCAGCACCTCGCCGCCGCCCGCGAGCACGACGCGGCCGTCGAGCGTGACCGTCACGTCGCCCCGGCCGGCCGCCCACAGGCGATAGGTCCCCGTCTCCGGCGCGCGCAGCTCGCCGTCCCAGCGCAGCGTGAGCCTCCGTCCCGCGGCGAGCGGCCGCAGGTCCGCGCCGAGGACGTCGATGGGCCCGCGAGCGAGCGTGCCCAACGGTCCGCGCTGGTCCGAGGCCGACGCCGCCAACCCCACGGGGCCGCGGAGGCCCACGACCAAGGCCAGGGCGGCACCGGCGAAGGCCGCGGCGAGGAGGAGCGGGAGGAGCGGGCGCCGCGGGCGCTCGCGGCCCGTGAGCGCGGCCGGGATCGCCAGCAGGACGGCGGCGGCCGCGGCGGGCAGGGCCCGGACGTCCCAGGGAGGCTCGGCGTACACCGGGCCCCAGCGGAGGACCGCGAGCACGAGGAGGAAGACCGCGAGGGCCAGGCCGCCCCGCGACAGGTCCGAGGCCAGGCGCCTCACGCGGGCGATCCTATCCCACGCCGGTGCCGCCGGCGCGAGGCTGGCCATGGAGGCTTCGAAGGACTACATTGTGGGTATGAGAGGCGCCGCTCGCGTTGCGTTCGCGGCGTTCCTGGCGGTGGGGACGGTCCTGTTGGCCCACGACGCCGTCGGCTCGGACGGCGACGCTGCCCCGAAGCCGTCCCCGGCGCCCTCGCCCGCGGCGAAGCGCCTGCGCCTGGGTCCCTACGTGGACCCTTACGGCCCCGTGCCCGTGGACCGCATCCTCGACGTCCCGCGCTTCGAGACCCGGGTGGACGTGCACGGCAAGGCCATGGACACCGCGGCCCTCACCGCGCGGATGGAATGGTGGATGCGGGACTTCGAGCCCATGCGCGGCGCCGTCTCTCGGGCGGGGAGCGCGCCCTCACTCCAGGAGCTGAGGGACCACCGGCCACACCCCCCCGACGCCGTGGACATCGTGCCGGTCCTCGACTGGCTGCTCGGCAAGCTGAACAAGAAGCCCTGACCGTCAGCCGCGCTTGCGCGGCGGGTCGAAGAACGGCAGCTTGGCCACGGCAACCGCCACGCGCTGGCGCCGGTGGTCCACGGTGAGCTCCATGCCCAGCTTCGTGCCGGGCGCCGCCGCGTCGGACGCGACCGTGGCCAGAGCGATCATCTTCTTCAATACGGGCGACCAGGTGCTGCTGGTGGCCTTGCCCACCTGCACGCCGTCGCGGTAGACCGGGACCGAGACCCTCGAGGCCGTGGCCGGGAGCTGGGGGGCCAGGCCCGATTCGTCGTAGAGCCGCTCCAGGTCGTTCCACTCCACGTCCAGCCCCACGAGCTGCCGCGGCGCGCCGCCTTTGGCCGCGCGCCGGAGGGCGGCTTGGCCGATGAAGGGCGCCTTGTCGAGGTGCACGAGCCGGCCCAGGCCGATCTCGTAGGGGGTGTAGGTCTGGGAAGGGATGAGGGCCTTCTTGGCCCCGACGTAGTCCACGTCCAGGAGGATGAGGCCGGCCTCGATGCGGGCCACGTCGAGGGCCAGCATGCCCGTGGGCGTGACGTCGTAGGGGCGGCCCGCTTCCATGAGGGCGTCCCACACGCGCTCGCCCTTGTCCGCGTCCACCCAGATCTCGTACCCCAGGTCGCCCGTGTACCCCGTGCGCGAGATCTCGACCGCGACGCCCGCGATGCGCGAGGGCATGACGCGGAAGTACTTGAGACCGGCCACGTCGCCCTGCGCGCAGGCCTGCAGGATGCCGCGGCTGGTCGGCCCCTGCAGGGCCAGGGCGGCCGTGGTGTCCGAGACGTCCTCGATCCGGGCGTCCAGGTCGAGGCCGTTCATGCGGAACCAGCGCAGGCTGGGCTCCGCGGCCGTCCACCGGTACACGCCCTCCGCCAGGCGCGAGACCGTCCCGTCGTCGATGACCTTGCCCTCCCCGTCGCACCAGTGGGTGTAGGCCACCTGGCCCACCTTCATCTTCGCGACGTCGCGGGTCAGGATCCGGTCCAGGAGGCGGGTGGCGTCCCTGCCCGTCACGCGGTACTTGAACAGCGGCGAGATGTCGATGAGGGCGGCGGCGTTGCGGATCGCGCTGTACTCCCGCTCGTGGTTGCTCTCGTAGGCGCTGACCGCGAAGTACCCGGACCACTCCCGCCAGTTCATGCTCCGGCACAGCGCGGAGGTGCGGGAATGGAAGGCGGTGCCGATGGGCACGGATCAGGGCTCGGGGGCGGCCGCCCCGGGGAGGAACCGCTTGGGGAACTTCGCCACCACGGTGTAGAGCGGGTCCACCATCTGGGCCACGCGCACGACCGCCACCTGCGACACGAGCTGATAGGCGTCGGCCTTGTCGAAGCCGTGCTCGGCCACCAGCCACAGCACGAGCTCCACGAACGCGATGCGCAGCGCGTCGGACAGCGGGCGGGCGCTGCCCGCCACCATCAGGTGCTCGGCGTCCTCGAGGCGGGGCCACGCGATGGCCTTCTTCTTCCGCAGGGAGAGCCGGAAGGCCACGTCCATGGACGTCTCCAGGCCGGAGCCGCAGACCTCGCCGTCGCCCTGCAGCGCGTGCCCGTCCCCGAAGTAGAAGAGCGCGCCCTCGTGGAAGACCGGCAGGTAGACGGTCGTCCCCTCCTTGACGTCGGAGGCGTCCATGTTCCCGCCGAAGGGGCCCGGCCAGAGGCCGCCGAAGGCCTCGTCTCCCTCCGGCGCGACCGCCACGCGGCCCAGCATCGGCCGCAGAGGGACGGTGATCGACTTCATCGCGCTGCCGGGCAGGTCCACCGTCCCCGTCATGCGCTGCCGGTCCAGCCGCCAGACGTAGCGGCCGCGCGGGAACCGCTCGTTCAGCATCGCGGTGCCGTAGTCGGGCACGAGGGCGCCGAAGGCCCCGCCCTGGGTGGAGACGGCGGTATCGCGGTTGGGGCGCACCTTGAGGATCTCGACCACGAGCGTGTCGCCCGGCTGCGCGCCCTCGATGCGGACCGGCCCCACCTCGCCGGGCCACTTGCCGCCCGCCTTCTCGTACCACTCGCCCCACAGCGTCTCGCTCTCGAGGACGTCGCCGGGCCGCACGGTCAGGACCTCTGCCCGCACCGCGAAGGTCGGGTGCCCGACCGTCGGCTTCAGCCGGTGGGTCTCGGCCGCGACCAGCGCGGGGAACAGCAGGACGACGAGAGCGGGGCGCGGCACGGTCAGGCGGTGGCCTTGAGCCGGCCCCCGTCCAGGACCAGCGCGAGCACGACCACGCCCAGTGCCACGGCGGGCGTTCCGATCCCGAGGGCGGTCCCCAGGAGCGGCTGCCGGGCCGCCGTGACGACGAACAGCACGGCGGTCGAGGCCAGGATGGCCCACCAGCTCGAGACGTCGCCGCGCCTGTAGGGTCCGGCCACAACGCCGAGGAACAGGACCGCGTAGGCCGCGGCGTAGGCGGCGGCGGTGCCGCGGATACCGCGCAGGGCCGTTTCCACCGCCGGGCGCCCGGCGGCCACCGCGTCCAGGGACGTCGCGCCGATGTTGTACGAGCCGCGGTACGCGGTCACCGCCGACACCACTCCCCCCGCGAGGAACAGCGCCCCCACGACGGCCAGCAGGATCCAGCTCGCTTTGCGAAAACGCGGCATCAAAGCACCTCTCTCATGCGGGCTCCTGCCCGATGCGCGTCCGCACCCGCCACAGGTCGGGGAAGGCCCGCTTGGGCAGCGTGGACTGCAGGTACGCCACGCCCTCGCTGCCTCCGGTGCCCCGCTTGGAGCCGATCATCCTCTCGACCATCTGGACATGGTGCGCGCGCCAGAGGGCGAGGCACTCGTCCACCTCGACCATCACCTCGGCCAGGGCCAGCAGGTCGGGATGGGCGTCCGGGTCCTCGTAGATACGGACCAGGGCCAGGAGCCGCCACTCCTCGGGCTGCGAGCGGGCGCCGGGCGCGGCCTGCGGCGCCGGCTGCCGGTGGAAGCCCCGCCGCGCGAGCAGGTCGTCGAAGACGTCGCCGAGCGACGGCGCCGCCAGGCGCGCCAGCAGGCGGTCGGCCTCCTCGGGCGTGGACGACAGGCGCTCGTGGACGTCGCCGTCCTTCAGCCCCAGCGCGAACTCCAGCTCGCGGAACTGGACGGACTGGAAGCCGGAGGCCGGGTTCAGGTGATAGCGGAAGCCGAGGAAGTCCTGGGGCCGCATGGTCTCCAGTATCCGCACCTGGCTCACCAGCAGGCGCTGGATCTCCACCACCCGGCGCAGCAGGCGCGTGGCCTCCCCCACGCGGTCGGCCCGCAGGTGCCCGGCCGCGCTGTCCACCTCGTGCAGGATCAGCTTGAACCACAGCTCGTAGACCTGGTGGATGATGATGAACAGCGGCTCGTCGTGGTGAGCGGGCGAGGAGAGGGCCTTCTGCAGCTTCAGGAGGTCCGGCACCTTCAGGTACTCGCCGTAGGTGAGGGCGCGCTCCGGCATCGCGCCCCATGGTACTCCAGCGCGGACCCCGTCGGGCACGACGCGCGGGCATGCTACAGTGCGCAACTTTGGAAAGGATCGGTATCTGGGCAGGGCATCCGCGCTGAAGAAGGCCTCGCCGGCGGCGAAGGGCCGCAAGGTCCAGCGGCCGCAGCTCGCGCTGTTCGAGGCCGAGCCACCGCGCAGGCCGGAGCCGCGGGCCAAGGCCAAGGCGGCGCCGCCCGTGGCCAACGTCGTTCCCGCGCCGGAGATCGCGGTGCCTCCCCCGCCGGCGTCGTCCGCCCCCGCGCGGCGCGCCACCGCGGAGGCCCTGGGCCAGAAGCAGCGCGAGATCTCGGTCTCCGAGTTCTTCGTCAAGAACCGCCACCTCCTGGGGTTCGACAATCCGTCGAAGGCCCTGCTCACCACCATCAAGGAGGCCGTCGACAACTCGCTCGACGCCTGCGAGGAGGCCGGCATCCTCCCCGAGCTGCGCGTCCTTGTCCACGACCTCGCCCTCGAGGCCAAGGGGAAGGACGCCGAGCTGACCAAGGGTGAAGGCCGCTTCCTCGTCGTGGTCGAGGACAACGGCCCCGGGATCGTCAAGGCCCAGGTGCCGAAGATCTTCGGCAAGCTCCTCTACGGATCGAAGTTCCATCGGCTGAAGCAGCAGCGCGGCCAGCAAGGCATCGGCATCTCTGCCGCCGCGATGTACGGACAGCTCACGACGGGCAAGCCCATCCGCGTCACCAGCCGCGTGGGCAAGCGCAAGGCGGCCCACGTCTTCGACATCCAGCTCGACACCCGCAAGAACGAGCCGGTCGTGACCCACGACGACGAGCTGGCCGACTGGCACCAGGAGCACGGGACGAGGGTCGAGCTGGAGATCGTGGCCAACTGGCAGCAGGGCCAGCGCTTCGTGAACCGCTACGTGGAGCACACGGCCCTGGCCAACCCCCACGCCACGATCCACTACACCCGGCCCGTGGGCGCGTCGCAGCGCACGGGCGCCGACCGGCCCGGCAACGAGACCCTGACCTTCCCGAGGGCCACGACCGAGCTGCCCAAGGAGGCGGTCGAGATCCGGCCGCATCCGCACGGCGTCGAGCTGGGCGCGCTCATGCTGCTCGCTCGCGAGTCGAAAAGCCACGACGTGCGCGGCTTCCTGCAGTCCACCTTCAGCCGCGTCTCCGCCCAGGCCGCGGGCGAGATCCTGGCCCGCGTGCCCTGGGGCAAGAAGCCGGTGCGGCCCCGCGTCCTCGGCGAGAACCGGGCCATGGCCGAGCAGCTGCACAAGGCCATCGGCGAGACGAAGCTGATGAGCCCGCCCACGAACTGCCTGAGTCCCATCGGCGACGAGCTGATGCGCAAGGGGCTGGTCAGCTTCCTGAACGTGATCGAGAGCGAGGGGCAGGGCGAGAACGAGAACGCGCAGCTCGACCTCGATTCGGCAGGGATGAAGCCGGGCCGGAAGGCGGGCAAGACGGCTGCGGCCGCGAAGGCTGCGGCGGAGGAGGAGGCGGCGGCTCAACCCGCGATTCCCGACGCCCCCCGTGAAGAGGGCGTGGAGAAGATCAAGGGCCACAACTACTTCATCGCCACGGTCACCCGCTCGCCCAGGGTCTACCGCGGCAACCCGTTCCAGGTGGAGGTGGGGCTCGCCTACGGCGGGAGCTGGCCGCCGGACAAGACCATCGAGCTCTTCCGCTTCGCCAACCGCGTGCCGCTGCTCTTCCAGCGCGGCGCCTGCGGGATCACCGACGCCATCGTGCGCACGGACTGGCGCAACTACCAGCTCAGCCAGCCCAAGGGCTCGCTACCCGTGGGGCCGATGGCGCTCCTCGTCCACATCGCCTCGGTCTGGGTGCCGTTCACCAGCGAGTCCAAGGAGGCGGTGGCCCACTACCCGGAGATCCTGAAGGAGATCCAGCTCGCGGCCCAGGAGTGCGGCCGCAAGCTCGCCACCTTCATCCGGAAGCGCAAGGCCGAGGACTATCAGGCGCAGCGGCGCAGCATCTTCGAGCTCTACATCGAGGAGGTGGCGAACGCGATCGGCAAGATCACCGACCGCAAGCCGGGACCCATCAAGCGGGAGTTCCTCAAGGTCGCGCACAAGGTGACGGCGGCGGAGATGAAGGAAGAGGAAGAGAGGGCCGTGGAGCTCGAGCCCCGGCCGGCGAAGGCGAAGAGCAAGGCGCGCTCCGAGGACGAGGAGGAATAGGTGGCGCCCCGAAAGGACGCCGTCTCGAAGAAGACCGTCGGCAAGATCGAAAAGCTGGCCGAGGGCGTTCTGAAGGCGGTCTCGAGCGGCAAGAACCCCTTCCTCGACATCCCCGTGCGCTCCCTGGCCAACGTCTCGTGGAGCGACAGGAAGCGGCTGGTCGAGCTCGGCAGCCAGAAGCAGAAACGCTACTTCTTCAACGTATCGATGGCCAAGAAGTTCATGCAGATGTTCCTGGTGAGCGAGGCCTGCAAGGAGCTGCTCGACTCGGGCAAGACCACGAGCATCCGCGATCTCTTCTACATGACGAAGCACACGATCGGCGACACCCGCCAGAACACCTTCGAGGAGCAGGAGGAGTCCGACCCGATCATCGAGGACCTCGAGGTCACCATGGACGCGCTGCGCGAGGAGCTCCACCTCTTTGCCTCGCGTACCGGCACCATGGTCGGCCCGATCACCATCGTGGACAGCGGCGACACCATAGACCTGCGCCGCATGGGCTCGGGGGGTTGGGGGGTGCCGTCCATCGTCGAGAGCAACGTCATCACCTTCCGTAAGCACGAGGCCAGGTACGTGCTCCTCGTCGAGAAGGACGCGATATGGACGCGCTTCAACGAGGACAAGTTCTGGAAGAGGAACAACTGCATCATCATCCAGGGCAAGGGCCAGCCCCCGCGCGGCGTGCGGCGGCTGGTGCAGCGGCTCCACAAGGAGCTGAAGCTGCCCGTCTACGTGCTGGTGGACAACGACCCCTGGGGGTTCTACATCTACAGCGTGATGAAGCAGGGCTCCATCAACCTGGCCTACGAGTCCATGCGCATGGCCGTTCCGGACGCGCGCTTCCTCGGCCTGTCGTCCTTCGACAAGGAGAAGTACAAGCTCCCGAACAACGTGGCCATCAAGATGGACGACGGCGACAACAACCGGGCCAGGCAGATGCTCGCGTACCCGTGGTTCAAGAAGGCTCAGTGGCAGCGGGAGATCCAGGAGATGGTGAGGAGCGGCCAGAAGTTCGAGCTCGAGGCCCTCTCCAGGCGGGGCATCAGCTTCATCACCGAGGAGTACCTGCCGAGGAAGCTGAAGGACCGCGATTGGCTGGAATAGCCGCCCTCCTCCTCTTTTCGGCGGCAGTGCTCGCGCAGGCCGCCCAGCCCGTTGCCGCGCCGTCCCCCGCGGGCCTGCCGCCGGCGGCCGTACAGGCCATCGAGGCCGCGGTCTCCGCCACCATGTCGGCCCAGCGGATCCCGGGCCTGAGCGTCTCGGTCGCGAAGGGGACGGAGATCCGCTGGTCCTCCGGCTACGGCCAGGCCGACCTCGAGAACGCGGTGCCCGCCACCGCGGAGACGGTCTATCGCCTGGCCTCGGTCTCCAAGCCGATCACCGCCGTGGCCGCCATGCAGCTCGTGGAGCAGGGGAAGCTCGACCTGGACGCGCCGGTGCAGAAGTACGTCCCCTCCTTCCCCGCGAAGCCGTGGCCGGTCACCACGCGGGCGCTGCTGGGCCACCTGGCGGGGATCCGGCACTACGCGGAGGGCGAGTTCGGGAGCACGCGGCACTACGGCTCGCTCATGGAGGCCCTCGAGCTCTTCCAGAACGACCCGCTCGTCCACGAGCCGGGCACGAAGTACCGCTACTCGACCTACGGGTACACGCTGTTGGGGGCGGTGCTCGAGGCGGCCGCGGGGACCCCCTTCGCGGACCAGCTCCGCAAGGCCGTCTTCGAGCCGGCGGGGATGACCGGGACGCGCGTGGACGACGTCTTCGAGATCATCCCCCGCCGGGCCCAGGGGTACCAGAGGGGGCCGGGGGGAGCGCTGCAGAACTCCGGGTTGGCGGACACGAGCTACAAGATCCCGGGCGGTGGCCTCTGCGGCACGGCGCCCGACCTGGCGCGCTTCGCGATCGCCCTCGTGAATGGGACCCTCGTCCGCCCGGAGACGCGGCGCCGGATGTTCGCCAGCCAGAGGACCCGCGACGGGAGGCGGACGGGCTACGGACTGGGGTGGGCCGTGGGCATCGGCCCCCGGGGACGGCGAGAGGTCTTCCACCGAGGGGACCAGCAGCGGGTCACGAACCTGCTCTACATGCAGCCGGCGCGCGGGCTCGGCATCGCGCTCTTCGCCAACCTCGAGGGGAGCGCCTCCCCCCTCTTCGCGCTGGCCCGCCGGATCGCCGACATCGTGGACCGGTGACGGGGAGGCCCGGCGGCGCGCAAGGCTGGCGCAAACGACAAACGGTTCGTGGCCCCGGAGACACAGACGGCCCGCGGGGATCGTGGCGAGCGCGCTCGTTCCAAAGACGTTAGCCGTGGCGCAGCGGTGGCCGCCCGCCGGGCATCAAGCTTGCTTCAAAGACTGCGAGGCCGTGTGTCGCGGCGGAAACGCCAAGGTCGCGGCAAGGAGAGAAGACCCATGAGCGACAATTTGAAGTACGTCGGGGTGGCGCTGGTGGCGGCGGGCGTGGGGGCCGCGGTCGCCCTCCTCGTGGCGCCGGACAACGGCCAGCAGACGCGCCGGAAGCTGCTCAAGCGGGTGGAGCGCGAGCGCAAGGCCCTCGCCCGCGAGGGGCGACGGCTGATGGACGACGCCAAGTGCTACATCGACGAGCAGGTCGAGGAGGGCCGCAAGACCGTCGAGAAGACGGTGCACAACCTGACCGAGCAGGCCTTCGACCAGCTGGACCAGGGGAAGCGCAAGATCAGCAAGATGGTCGGGATCTAGCTCCCGGCTTCTTCGACGGCGACTTCCCGTCTTCCGGCGCCAGCGGGGTTCCCGCGCAGCCGCGCGTGATACACTCCGCGAGGCTTCACACTACCTTCCCGTGAAGCCGAGGCAGCCGGAGCAGTTCCTGCCTTCGGGGAGGCACCAATGGCTACCGCCAGGAAGAAGGCCCGAACGGGCGGCACGAAGGGCGGAAAACCGTCGCGCAAGCCATCGCGCCCACCCGCGGCGAAGAAGAAGCCGGACGCGCGGCCCGCCGCGGCCAGGCCCCAGCCCAAGCCCAGGGCAGCGGGCAAGCCCGCGGCCCCCGCGGCCGCCGCGGGAAAGGGCGGCGCGCCCGCCGCCAAGGGCGCCGCCGCCGCGCGGCCGGCCGGGCCCGGGGAGGCCGCGCCCAGGACGGCCTCCCGCGGCGGCGGACACGGGGGCAAGAAGGGCGGACGGAAGAGCCCGCTCTGGCAGCGCCGCGGTCCCCACGGCGAGCCGTTCGTGCCAGGCGACCTCCTGCTGCCGGGCGGTCCTCAGGGCATGGACGAGATCCTCTACCTCCTGCGCGGGTGCGTGGCCGCGGAGCACTCCGCGGGCGAGGCCGGGGTGGCCGAGGTCGTCCTGAAGCGCGGGGAGGCGGAGGCAGACCGCGCCGAGCTGGCCCGCTTCGCCTCCGGCATGGCCGAGCGGTTCGACGGCGGCGCCATCGAGCCCCTGCTGCCCACGCGCCCGATCGCCCGCCGCAACTTCTCGGGCGTGGTCGAGCGCGCCAAGCACCGGCGCCGCGAGATCGGCGCCTTCCTGCGGGGCCTGGACCTGGGGCGCACCGAGACCTCGCACATGGACACCCACGGGGAAGACAGCCTGCAGAAGCTCATGGAGTGGGCCGCCCGGCTGGAGATCCTGATGGAGGCGGAGGAGGCCGACCAGGCCGATTACGCCATGTTCCACCGCGGCCTGGACCAGCTCGAGAACACCACCGAGTCGCTCATCGTGGACGTCGAGGCCACGCTGCGGCGGCTGCGCGACCGCGTTCGGGCGTGATCCCGCGGGCCGCCGCCGGACCGTGACCCGGGAGGAAGCGCCGGCCCCGCCGGAAACGCCGCAGACGACGCCGTTCCTCGTCCTCCAGTTCTTCATCTTCCCCATGGCCATCGTCGCCGTCTGCGTGGCCGTGTTCGTCATCTTCGGCATGATCGCGGCCGAGGGAAAAGGCGCGCGGGACTACCTGGCCGAGGTCCGCACGGGCAGCGCGAACCGCCGCTGGCAGGCGGCGTTCGAGCTGTCGAAGGTCCTCCAGGCCCGCAAGGACAAGGTCCTCGCGGACCCGGCCTTCGCCGCGGAGCTGACGAGCATCTTCGAGGAGTCCGCGGGCGACGATCCCCGGGTCCGGCGGTACCTGGCCCTGGCCCTCGGGCGCCTGGGCAGCGCCCGCGCCGTCCCCGCCCTGCTCGAGGCCGCGAAGGGCTCCCCCGCCGCGCCCGTGGACTCCGAGACGCAGATCTACGCGGTGTGGGCGCTCGGCGCCATCGGCGACCCCGCCGCGCTGCCCGGCCTGCTGGAGCTGGCGCGCGCCGGAGACGCGGGCGTCCGCAAGGCCGCGGTGCACGCCCTCGGCTCCTATCCCGACGATGCCAGCGCCGGCGCCCTGGCCGAGGCCCTGTCCGATCCCGCGGAGGACGTCCGGTGGAACGCCGCGGTGGCCCTGGCGCGGCGGCGCGACCCTCGCTCGGCGCCGGTGCTCCTCCAGATGATGGACCGCGCCCACCTGGCCACCGTCTCCGACCTCACGCCGGACCAGCGCGAAGAGGCGATCCAGCAGGCGGCGGCGGCGGCGGGATCGGTGCCCGACCCCGAGCTGCGGCGGGCCCTGCGCGCGTTGCTCGACTCCGACCCCAACCCCAGGGTGAAGGAGGCCGCGCGCCGCGCCCTGGCGCCGCAGCCTTGACAGCGTCGTCCGTCGCGAATGTAGAATGACCGGACTTCAGGCGGTCCGGTAGGGTTCACCCGAACAGGCGAGGTCCTTGATGGCCGACGAGAAGGACACCGCGGGCAAGGAAGGGACGGAGGGATACCCCCCGATGACGCCGATCACTCCGGGCGGGCCGCCGCCCACCGTGAAGCACACGCCGCGCTCCAACACCGTCGGCCCCGGGATCAAGGCCTCGCTGGAGAAGAAGCCGGCCGAGCCCGCGGGCGCCGTGAGCCGCCGCAGCTTCATGAAGTGGACGCTGCCCGTGGGCTGGGTGGCCTTCTCCGCCGCGTGCACCTCGAGCCTGGTGGCCACCGCGCGCTTCCTCTTCCCCAACGTGCTCTTCGAGCCGCCCCAGGCCTTCAAGGCCGGCTTCCCCGGCGAGTACAACGTGGGCGAGGTGGACACCCGGTGGAAGGACGCCTTCGGGGTCTGGATCGTGCGCGAGGCCGACGGCTTCTACGCGCTCATCGCGGTGTGCACGCACCTGGGATGCTCGCCCAACTGGCTGGCCGCCGAGAACAAGTTCAAGTGCCCCTGCCACGGCAGCGGCTTCTACCGGACCGGCGTCAACTTCGAGGGGCCCGCGCCCCGGCCGCTGGAGCGCGCCCGCATCGTCCTCGCGGACGACGGACAGATCCTGGTGGACAAGTCGTTGAAGTTCCAGATGGAGAAGGGCGAGTGGGAAAAGACCGACTCCTTCTTGAAGGCCTGACCACCTAGCGAGGGTTCATTGGCCACAGCCAAGCCGCCACAGCCGTTCCTGAGCCGGACCTGGGAGTACATCACCGACACCCAGATCTGGCGGTCCATCTTCCGGCACGGGATGCCCTCCACGAACCGCAACCGGGTGCTCGTGGTCATGACCAACGTCTTCCTGCACCTGCACCCCGTCAAGATCCGCAAGAGCGGCATCCGGCTGAAGTTCACCTGGTGCATGGGCGGCCTCACCTTCTTCCTGTTCCTGGTGGAGACCTTCACCGGGCTCCTGCTGATGTTCTACTACCGCCCCACGGTGGCCTACGCCTACATGGACATCATCGACCTGGCGGAGCAGGTGCCGCTGGGGATCATGCGGGAGATCCACCGCTGGGGCGCCCACGCCATGGTCATCACGGTGTGGCTGCACATGTTCCGGGTCTTCATGACCGGGTCCTACAAGCCGCCGCGCGAGTTCAACTGGAACGTGGGCGTGATCCTGCTGGTGCTGACCCTGCTCCTGTCCTTCACCGGCTACCTGCTGCCCTGGGACCAGCTCGCCATCTGGGCCATCACCGTGGGCTCCAACATGGCCCGGGCCACGCCGCTGCTCGGCCACGAAGGACCGGGGGCGCAGCTCCTGGTGCTGGGCGACGTGCCCATGGTCCACGCGGGGTCCGACGCGCGCTTCGCCCTCCTGGGCGGGCGGTTCGTGGGCGAGGGCGCGCTCCTGCGCTTCTACGTCCTGCACTGCGTGGGGATCCCGCTGGTGGCCGGGATCCTGATGGCGGTCCACTTCTGGCGCGTCCGCAAGGACGGCGGCATCTCCGGCCCGGTGTAGCGGACAGGCCATGGCCGTCGTCGATTTCCTGAAGGACGTCGTCAACTTCCTCACCAAGCCGGAGCTGTTCATCACGTTCGTGGCCATCGGGTTCTTCCTGGCCCTGCGGGTGAAGGGGCTGTGGACCCCGCGCGTGGCCCTGGTGGGCGGCGTCGCGGCCGCCGTCTTCGTCGGCGTCTCGATGCTGGACCGCAACTTCGCCCTCATCGTGAAGAAGCCCGACAACGTCCCCATCGTGGCCATGCTGTTCATGGTCGGCTTCTTCGTCTGGCTGAGCCTGTACCAGGCCTTCAAGAACGACGACCGCATGGCCAAGGGCGAGCCCCCGGTGGAGGGCACGCCGGAGGAGGCGGAGAAGACGTGGGTGTGGCCCGACCTCGTCTACACCGAGCTCCTGGCCATGGTGATCGGGATGATCGTGCTCGTGGTCTGGAGCCTGGCCCTGAAGGCCCCGATCGAGGAGCCGGCCAACCCCGCCCGCACCCCCAACCCCAGCAAGGCGCCGTGGTACTTCCTCGGCCTGCAGGAGATGCTGGTCTACTTCGACCCGTGGCTCGCGGGCGTCGTCTTCCCCAGCTTGATCATCGTGGGCCTCATGGCCATCCCCTTCATCGACACCAACCCGCGCGGCAACGGCTACTTCACCTTCAAGGAGCGGAGGGTCGAGATCACGATCTTCCTCTTCGGCTTCCTCATCCTCTGGGTCAACATGGTCATGCTGGGGACGTTCCTGCGCGGCCCGAACTGGAACTTCTTCGGGCCCTACGAGTACTGGGACGTCCACAAGCTCCTGGCCCTCAACAACGTCAACCTGTCGGAGTACATCTGGATCCGCGCGCTGCGCTCCAAGCTGCCCGGGAACATGATCGTGCGCGAGCTCCCCGGGATCCTGCTCGTCCTCTTCTATGTCGGCGTGCTGCCCGGGATCCTGGCCTTCCGGCACCGGATCCTGGGCCTGCCCATCGGCCTCAAGAAGTACTACGTGCTGCTGGGCCCCTGGCGGTACGCCATCTTCGTGATGCTGCTGCTGAGCATGATCGCGCTGCCCATCAAGATGGCCCTGCGCTGGCTCTTCAACCTCAAGTACATCGTCGCGTTGCCCGAGATCTTCTTCAACATATGAAGGGGATGCTGCGCCGCACCCCCTTGAACCCCCGCGTGCTCCGCGGGAGTGAATCCCGCGGCCTCTTGAGCTGGGGGGTACTGCGTCGTACCCCCCAGACCCCCCGCGTGCTCAGCGGGAGTGAATCCCGCGGCTTCTTGAGCTGGGGGGTACTGCGTCGTACCCCCCAGACCCCCCGCGTGCTCAGCGGGAGTGAATCCCGCTTCGCACGCCGCTCTGGCCAATAGCAATGGCTATCAGGAACGAGCCCGGCCGCGATCCCGCGATGGTCGAGCGGACCCAGAAGCTGAACGTCGTGTTCGCCCTCACCTCCATCGGCCTCCTGATCACCTTCTCCCTCATGGTGTGGGCGGACTACGACCGCGACTGGAAGAAGTACCAGAAGGGCTTCACCGACCTGGAGGTGAGCCTCACCCGGAAGCAGATCGACGAGGCCCTGGGCAAGGTGGACGCCACCCGCCGCGCGGAGCTCGAGAGCAAGCTGGCCCAGGGCAAGCAGGAGATGGCGGCCCGCCGCTCCGAGGTGAAGAAGGCCGAGGGCGAGGTCGAGAAGCTCGAGGGCGAGTGGTACCGCGTGGACCAGGACTACCGCTTCACCAAGGCGGAGATCGACGTGGCCCGCTACGAATTCGAGGAGGCCGCCCGCCACGGCGCGGGCAGCGCGGGCAAGAAGAAGTCGAGGCTGGACGAGCTGGAGAAGAGGTGGCAGGACCTCCGGCTCGAGCTGGAGGACGTGGAGCGGCGGCGCGGCGAGGCCAAGGCCCAGGTCGCGGCCCTGGAGAAGACGAAGCTCGAGGCGGAGAAGACGCAGAAGGAGCTCTTCGCGGAGAAGACCCGGCTCGAGGACAAGCTCAAGGCCATCCAGCCGGGCGTCATCTCCTTCCTCCGCAACCTGCCGATCCTGGACCTGGCGAACCCCTCGCTGAAGGTCAACCAGATCATGCCCGCGAACCTCTACGACGACGTGGTCTTCACGGGCACGCCCAAGGTGGACCGCTGCACCACCTGCCACGTGGGCATCGACAAGAAGGGATACGAGAGCGCTCCCCAGCCCTACACCACCCACCCCGACATGGAGACCTACCTGCGGGGGCCGCACCCCGTGGAGAGGATCGGCTGCACCGCGTGCCACCAGGGGCGCGGGCGGGCCACCGGCTTCCAGGCCGCGGCCCACATCCCCTCCACGAAGGAGCAGGAGAAGGCCTGGGGCAAGTACACGGGCAGCGACACGTACCACGCCCTGCACTACTGGGACCTGCCCATGACTGCGCGCGGGCACACGGAGTCCCAGTGCCTGAAGTGCCACCAGGGGGCGGTCGAGGTGCCGAAGGCCGACCGCCTCAACACCGGGGTCTTCCTGGTGGAGAAGTACGGCTGCCACGGCTGCCACAAGATCAAGGGCTGGGAGGGCCTGCGCAAGGTCGGCCCGGACCTGACCAAGGTCGCGAGCAAGACGAGCGAGGAGTGGATCTACCGCTGGATCAAGGAGCCCAAGGGCTTCCGGCCGACGCGCATGCCCCAGGTGTGGGACGTGCGCATCGACGAGACCGCCGACCAGAAGGCGCGCAACGACGTGGAAGCCAACGCCGTGGTGGCGTACATCGTCGAGAAGTCGGCCCGGGACGCCTACCCGCCCCCGCCCGCGGGCAACCTGGAGGCCGGGCGCAAGGTCTTCGAGACCGTCGGCTGCCTGGCCTGCCATCGGATCGGCAACGACCGGCGCGGGATCGACACCGTGATGCCGGACGGGACCGTGCACAAGGTCCCAGACGCCGCGGCCTTCCGCACGCACGGCCCGAACCTGGACGGCACCGGGACCAAGGTCGATCCCGGCTGGCTCTACTCGTGGGTGCGCAACCCCAAGGGCTACTGGCACGAGACGCGGATGCCGAACCTCCGGCTCACGGAGAAGGAGGCCGCGGACATCACGGCCTACCTCATGAGCCTGAAGCACGACGACTTCATGGCCCGCCCGCGGCCCCCGCTCGACCCCAAGCTGCGGGACACGATCGTGCGCGAGTACCTGGTGGCCCAGCTCCCCACGAAGCAGGCGGACGAGAAGCTCGGCGCCATGGACGACCACGCGAAGACGCTGTTCCTGGGCGAGAGGACCATCGGCCGCTACGGCTGCTTCGGATGCCACACCATCGCGGGCTTCGAGAAGACCTCTCCCATCGGCGTGGAGCTGACGGAGGAGGGATCGAAGCTCGTGGAGCGCCTCGATTTCGGCTTCGAGGAGGAGCGCATCCCCCACACGCTGCCCGCCTGGGTGCACCTGAAGGTCAAGGAGCCTCGCGTCTTCGACCGCGGCAAGTCCAAGAGGCCGGAAGAGCTGCTGCGCATGCCCAAGTTCTGGGTGAGCGACGAGGAGGCGGACGCGATCGTCACCGCGGTGCTCTCCCTGTCCAAGGAGCAGATCCCGCTGGCCGCGCAGAAGCAGCTCTCGGCGGACGAGAGGTACGTGGAGAAGGGCCGCCGCCTGGTCCGCAACTTCAACTGCCAGGGCTGCCACCAGATCGGGGAGAAGGGCGGCGACATCAAGGCGGTGGTGGCCAGCCACCTCGAGGCGGCGGGCGTGGACAGCGCTTCCATCCCCTCCCAGGCCATGGGGCTCTCGCCCCCGCTGCTCTACAACGCGGCGGCCCGGATCGGGGAGGGGTCGCGCGTCCAGACCCCGTGGCTGCACGAGTTCCTCAAGGACCCGTCGCGCAAGATCCGGCCCTGGCTGGACCTGCGCATGCCGACCTTCGAGCTCAGCGAGGACGACCTCAACACGCTGACCCGCTTCTTCGCCGCCATGGACGGCGTGACCTACCCCTACGACCCGAAGCCGACTCTGGACCCGGCGATGGTGGCCACCGGGCACGACCTGTTCAACAAGTGGCAGTGCATCAAGTGCCACGTGGTGGCCGGGAAGCTGCCCGACCAGGACCCCTCGAACATGGCCCCCGACCTCGCCGACGTCCCCGTCCGCCTGCGCGCGGAGTGGCTCACCAAGTGGCTCGCGGACCCGGGGCACATCCAGCCCGGGACCAAGATGCCCGCCAACTTCCCGGAGAACCCGGAGGAGAACGCCTTCCCCGAGATCCTGGGCGGCGACCAGAAGCTACAGATCGAGGCGGTCCGGTCCTACCTGCTGACCCTGGGCCCGGGCGGGCTGCAGGCCCGTCCCGCGGCGCCGGCGGTTCCCCACGCCCGACGCGCCTCTCCCACGACGCCCGCGAGCGGGCCGGCACGGTAACACCACCGGCTCATCGAGCCGGTCGATGGCCGTATGGCTTCCTATTCGACGCTGAAGGACTGCAGCTCGACCGGCACCCTGCCGCGGAAGACGTGCGCCGAGCCGGCGTTCATCCCGCCAAGTGTGTCGTCGCCGACGGCGCCGGCCACGACCGTATCGCCCGCGAGCGCCACCGCGCTCCCGAAGAAGTCGTCCGCGGCTCCGTCCGGGGCCGACAGCCTCCGCTGCTCGGTCCAGGTCGCGCCCGAACGCGCGAAGACGTAGGCGGAGCCCGCGTCCACGCCGGCCGCGGTGTCGGCCAGGAGCGCGCCCGCCACCAGGGCGTCACCCGAGACCGAAACCGTGAAGCCGAAGTAGTCGCCGCTGGCGGCATCCGCGGCCAGCAGCTTCTGCTGCTCCGTCCACGTGGCGCCCGAGCGCACGAAGACGTACGCGGAGCCGCCGTCGGTCGTCGCTCCGGGGTCGGCGGCGAAGGCCCCGACGGCGACGGTATCGCCGGAGGCGGAGACCGCGAAGCCGAAGTCGTCGCCCACCGCCGCGTCCGACGCCAGCAGCTTCTGCCGCAGGGACCACGTCGTCCCCGAGCGGACGAAGACGTACGCCGAGCCGGTATTGTGGCCGGCCGTGGTGTCGTCCGAGGGCGCGCCCACCACCACCGTGTCTCCGGAGAGCGACGCCGAGAACCCGAAATCCTCATCCGCCCTCGGGTCCGTTGGCAGCAGCTTCTGCTGCTCGGTCCACGTCGCCCCCGAGCGCACGAAGACGTAGGCCGCGCCCGCGTCCACGCCGCCGGCCGTGTCGGCCACCGGGGCCCCCACGATCAGCGTGTCCCCGTCGACCGACACCGAGGTCCCGAACGAGTCGCCCGCGGCGCCGTCCGCGGCCAGCAGCTTCTGCTGCAGGGTCCAGGTCGATCCCGAGCGCGCGAACACGTAGGCCGACCCCGCGTCCGGTCCGGCCGCGGTGTCGTCGAGGCGCGCCCCGATCACGGCCGTGTCCCCCACGACCGACACCGAGATGCCGAAGAAATCCTCCGCCCCGCCGTCCGGGGCGACGAGCCTCTGCTCCTCGCTCCAGGTCGTCCCCGAGCGCACGAACACGTAGGCCGAGCCGGCGTCCGTCCCCGCAGGGGTGTCGTCCGCGTACGCGCCGACCACCGCCGTGTCACCGGAGATCGACACGGAGCGTCCGAACCCGTCCCCCGCTGCGCCGTCCGACGCCACGAGCTGCTGCTCGTTCCTCCCTTCCCTGAAGGCCGCGGCGCAGGGCTGCGCATCCGGCCATGCGGCGATGACCATCAGCGCCGCGGCTGCCGAGTACCCGATTCCCAGGGCGCCTCCTGGCCGATCGAGAAGGGAAGGAGCGTGGATCTTGGCATGGACCCGGGGAAGAGCCAAGCCGCACCACAGCTGTAATAAGAGGTTACGGGGGAAGGATCCTGTTGGCAGGCATCCCCGCTCGAAGCATGATGGTGCGGGTCGGGGAGGGGATATGCGGAATGGAACGATGGGGACGGTTTGCGGCATCGCGCTCGCAATCGGCACGGCGGCCCCTGCGCTCCCGGCCGAGACCAACGAGGAGCTGCGGGAGCAGGTCCGGAAGACCGAAGTGGCCTTCGCCAAGACCATGGCCGAGCGCGACCACGCCGCGTTCGTGAGCTTCATCGCCGACGACGTCGTCTGGATGGGGCGCAGCGTCTTCCGCGGGAGGACGCAGGTGGCCGAAGGGTGGAAGCGGTTCTACGAGGGCACGGAGGCCCCCTTCTCCTGGGAGCCCGAGCGGGTGGAGGTGAACGACGCCGGGACGCTCGGCCTCAGCACGGGGCCGGTCCGGGACCCCGCGGGCAAGCGCATCGGAACCTACAACTCGATCTGGCGCAGGGGGGCGGACGGCAAGTGGACGATCATCTTCGACAACGGCTGCCCGCCCTGCGATTGTCCGCCCGCCGCTCCCGGCCCCTAGGGCAGACGCGCGCGGGGCGTGACCGCCGTCCTTGACAGGCCGGAGGGCTTGCCTTCTAATGGGTTTCCCTCTCGTTGGCATAATGCCCAGGTTCATGCCTCGAGCCCGCTATTGACCGAACCGACCCCGCCAGCCGACCTGCCGAGCCGCATAGGCAAGTACGAGATCGTGAGCCGCGTGGGCCGGGGCGCCATGGGCGTCGTCTACCACGCCCGCGACCCGCTGCTGGAGCGCGACGTGGCCTTGAAGGTCATGCTCCCGCAGATCGCGGGGGACCCCGACCAGAAGGGCCGCTTCGAGCGCGAGGCCCGCGCGGTGGCGAAGATCGTCCACCCCAACGTCCTCACCGTCTTCGACCTCGGCTACCACCACGACGGGTCTCCCTACATCGCGATGGAGCTGCTCAAGGGCCAGGACCTCCTGCACACCATGCGCCACCAGCCGCCGCTGCCCCTGGAGCGAAAGGTCGACATCGTCGTCCAGCTGCTCGACGGCCTGGCCTGCGCCCACCAGGCCGGCATCGTCCACCGCGACATCAAGCCCGCCAACATCTTCCTCACCGTGGACGGGACGGTGAAGATCATGGACTTCGGCGTGGCGCGCTTCACGATGTCCTCCACCACGGGGACGGGGGCGGTGATGGGCACCGCGGACTACATGTCCCCCGAGCAGGTGCAGGGCGCGAAGGTGGACGGCCGCACGGACCTGTGGAGCGCGGGCTGCGTGCTCTACCAGCTCCTGACGGGCCATCGCCCCTTCACGGGCGAGAGCCTCATGACGGTCTTCTACAAGATCACGCACGCGGACCCGGCCCTGGAGCTGCCGGCGGCCCCCGAATACCAGGCCCTGGCCCCCATCGTCCTCAAGTCCCTGGCCCGCAACGCCGACGAGCGCTACCAGACCGCGGCCGAGTTCGCGGCCGACCTGCGCGCGTTCCACAAGGCCCACGCGCTGCCCGTGCCGAAGGTGGCGGCCCCGGCGCCGTCCGAGACGCCGGCCGGGCCCGCAGCGGCGGCGCCGTCGAAGCCCGCCAGGCCGCCGGCGATCGACCTGCTCGACGCCCTGGTCGGCGAGGCGAAGGCCGCGATCGCGCCCCCGACCATCGGCCTCTCCCGGCCCGTTCCCGTGGCCGCCGCGCCCGAGGCCGCGTCCGCGAAGCCGGCGGCGCCCGCTCCTCCGGTCCCGGAGGCGGAGCCGACGCGAGGCCCGGACCCCACGCCCCTCTTCCAGATGATGCGGGACATCTTCGTGGCCGCGAAGTCGGGGCACCTCCACTTCACGCACGGCACCGAGCGGCGGAGCCTGTACTTCGTCCGCGGCCTCATCCTGTACGGCACCAGCGACGTGGAGGGCGAGCACCTCGGCAACACCCTCGTCCGCTACGGGCTCATCAGCCAGGAGGACCTGGAGCGGGCCACCCCCGCCGTCCTGCGCGACCGCAAGCGGCTGGGCCACGTCATGCAGGAGCTCGGCATCCTGGGTCAGGTCGGGCTGGACGAGGCCATCGCGCTTCACGTGCGCGACCTGCTCTTCACGGTGCTGGACCGCGGGGCCGGCGCGTTCGGCTTCGAGGAGATGTCGGCCGACGACACCATGGGCCTCACGGCCCAGATCCGGCCCGGCCAGATGATCCTGGAGGCGGCCAGGCGGCTGCAGGCCCCGGAGGTCATGAAGCAGGTCCTGGGCGACCTCGACCGTCCGCTCGGGATGTCGAGCCATCCGCTGCTCGGCGTGCAGAAGCTCACCTTGAGCCCCATCGACGGCTTCCTGCTCTCGCGCATCGACGGCGTGATGACCGCGCGCGAGATCTTCCAGATCACGCCCCTGGCCGAGGAGGACACCGAGCGGAGCCTCTTCGCGCTCCTCTGCACGGGGACGGTGGAGTACGTGCCCCGGACCGCGACCTGGCGGGCGCGGGCGGCCGCGGCGGTGGGCGCCGGGCCCGGCACGCCCGCGCCGGAGCCGGCCTCTCCCTCCCCGCCGGCGTCGTCCCCCCCGCCCCCGACGCCCACCAGCAAGAGCGACGCGGGGCGCTCGCTGAAGGAGGAGACCGACCGCGAGGATGCGCGCCGGACCGTGGAGGTCCGCCGCCGTGAGATCGTGGACGCGTTCGAGGGCCTGCAGGGGCGCGACCACTTCGAGCTGCTCGGCGTCGAGCGCAAGGCCAGCGAGAACGAGGTGAAGGAGGCGTATTTCCGCCTGGCCAGGAGGTTCCATCCGGACACCCCGCTCGATCCCGCCCTCGCGGACCTGCGCCCGAAGCGCGAGAGCGTCTTCCTGCGGCTGGCCGCGGCCTACGAGACGCTGCGCAACCCGTCGTCGCGGGCGCACTACGAGCGTATGATGGATCCGCGCTCGCCGCGCCGGCAGCCGGAGGCCGAGGCGGGCGCGGCCCCCCCGCCGCCGAAGCCGGCGCCGCGGGCCGAGCCTCCCGCCGAGGTCGAGGAGCGCCAGCGCAAGGCGGCCCAGAAGGCCGTGCCCAACGCGACCCGCCTCATCAAGGAGGAGAAGTACTGGGACGCCATCCAGATGCTGGAGCCGGCGCTTCCCTTCCTCGAAGGGCCCGCTCGCATGAAGGCCAGGGTGCTCCTGGCCCGCGCGTACCTGAAGAACCCCAACTGGGTCCGCCAGGCGGAGTCCACGCTACGCGAGGTCCTGCGCGAGAAGCCCGACCACGCCGAGGCCCACGTCGTGCTGGGGCACGTGTACCGCGCCACCAACCTGCGCAGCCGGGCCCTGGCCTCCTACCGCAAGGCGCTGGAGCTGGAGCCCCGCAACGCGGAGGCGCACGCGGAGATCGCCGCGCTGGGCTCCCCGGACGAGGCGCCCCCTCCGTCCTCCATCCGCGGCAAGCTGTTCGGCAAGCGCTGAGCCGGACGCCCCGGCCGGTCAGTGGGCCTGGGCGACGCGCCACTCCGACTGCCGGAGCCACATGCTGACGTCCGGCGCCGTCATGGGGCGCGCCATGTAGTAGCCCTGGGCGGCGTCGCAGCCGAACGCGCTCAGCTTGTCGAAGGTGGGGCGGTCCTCCACGCCTTCGGCCACCACCTGCAGGCCCAGGTGGTGCCCGAGGTCGGTGGTGGAGCGGACGATGATCTCGTCCTCCTCCTCGTGCGCCGCCATCCCGATCACGAACGACTTGTCGATCTTCAGCTGGCTGACCGGCAGCTTGCGGAGGTAGACGAGCGACGAGTAGCCCGTCCCGAAGTCGTCGACGGCCAGGCCCACCCCGTAGGCCCTCAGGCCGCGCAGGGTCTCCATGGCCCGCGGGGCGTCGGCCATGACCGCCGTCTCCGTGATCTCCAGCTCGAGGAGGTCCGGCTCCAGCTTGTGCCGGGCCAGCAGCGCGGGGACCTCGTCGAGGAGCTGGACGTCCTGCAGGTTGCGGGCGGAGAGGTTCACGGAGACCGGCAGCCGCGTGCCGCCGCGCCGCCAGGCGTCGCACTGCCCCACTGCCTCGCCCAGGACCCACCGCGTGAGCCGCTTGATGAGGCCCCCCTGCTCGGCCAGGGCGATGAACTCCATGGGCGGCACCAGCCCGCGCTTGGGGTGCCGCCACCGCACCAGGGCCTCCGCGCCGATGACGGAGCTGTTCTTCAGGTCCACCTTGGGCTGGTAGTGGAGCAGGAGCTGGTCGCCCTCCAGCGCGCGCCGCAGCTCGCCCAGGAGCACCAGTCCGCGCGGGTTGTAGGGGTCGCACTCGGCGCTGTAGACGAGCGAGCCGCTGCGCTGCTTCTTGGCGGCCTGCATGGCCAGGTCCGCCTTGCGCAGGAGGGTCTCCGTCTCCAGCCCGTGACCGGGAGCCACCGCGATGCCGATGCTCGCCCCCATCTCGATGGGCAGCCGCTCCACCATGATGGGCTGCTCCAGCGCCTTCAAGACCTTGCCCGCCACCTGCCGGGCCAGCGGGGCGTCCGCGTCGGGCAGGAGCAGCGCGAACTCGTCGCCGCGGACCCGGGCCACGCGGTCCGCCTCCCCCAGGACGTCGCCCAGGCGCGCCGCCACCTCCTGGATCACCAGGTCGCCGTTCTGGTGGCCGAGGGTGTTGTTGACCTCCCGGAAGCCGTCCAGGTCCACGAGCAGCACGGCCAGCGGGCGCTGCTCGCGCGCAGCGCGATGCAGGGCCTGCTCCAGACGGCGCTGCAGGAGCGCGCGGTTGGGGAGCCCCGTCAGGGGGTCACGGTGGATCAGGTCGCGGAGGGTCTCCTCCGCCTGCCGGTGGGCGGTCACGTCCACGATCACCCCGCCCAGGAGCTGCGTCGGTCCCGGGCCGTCGTGGTAGACCCGGCCCTGGTCGCGCCACCACGCGAGGTCCCCGTCCCGCTTGACCGCGCGGTACTCCGAAACGAACGCCTCCCCGGTGGCCACGCTCCGCTGGTACTCCGCGACCACGCGCTCGCGGTCCTGGGGATGGATGCGCTTCGACCAGAACTCCGGGTCCGCCGTCCACTCCCCGGGCGAGAACCCGGTCATGGCCTCGGCCTGCGCGCTCACGAAGGCCGTGCTGCGCGTGGCGTCGGTGCGGGCCAGGTAGGTGAGGGCGGGGATCCGGTCGAGGAGCCGGCGGTAGCGGTCCTCGGCCGCCTGCCCGGACTGCTCCGCCTCGCGCACCGACCTGCGCCGGACCGCGTCGCCGAGCTCGCCCATCACGACCTCGGGCAGCCGCCACAGCTCGCCCCTGGCCACGCAGTGGGTGGCTCCCGCGCGCAGCGCGGACACCGCCTCCGTGGTGTCGAGGCGCGGCGTCACCGCGATGAGCGGAAGGTCGAGGCCGCGGTCGCGCATGTCCTTCGCGAGCGCGGCCAGGCTGGTGTGCGGCGTCGCCGAGTGGACGATCACCGCTTGCCAGGGCTCCCGGTCCAGGGCGGCCACGAACTCGCCCTGGGTCTGGACGTGGAGGGGGTCCGGGTCCTGGCGCGCCTGGCGAAGCTCGTGGACGATGGATTGTGCGTCTTCGGTCGACCCCCGGGCGATCAGCAGTTTCATGGACTTCCCCGCGATCCGGTCAGTCCGCCATTGGAGGGAGCCGACTTTGTATACAGTATACCCAGGATTCGTTTCGGGCAAGACCACCCGCCGCGAGCCTTGAAGACCCGGGCTTTCGTGAGGCTCAGACGAAGATAGGGGCGGCTCGGCCTCCCCGCTCACCGGCCTCCCAAAGGAGACGGCGGCGCGCCCCGGACGGCCGCCTCGTTGCTGGCCTGGCCGGTCACCTGCCGGTAGTCCTGGCCCTGCATCTTGATGACCAGGCACATCTCCATCAGCCGCGAGCGCAGGCGCGGACCGATCCGTTCGAACAGGAATTCCTTCTGCCGCAGGGAATCCTTGCCCTCGGCCTGCGCCGTCTTCGGATCGGTGTCCTGGAAGTTCGTCGTGATGACGGTGGCCCGCTTGGCCATGTAGCGGCTGTTCAGGATGAAGAAGAGCGTGTCCATCATCCAGTCCGTCATCTTCCAGGCCCCGAGGTCGTCGAGGAGGAGGATGTCGGTCTCCACCACGGGGGCCAGCACCTGCAGCTCGGTGGTGCGGGTCTCGGGGTTGTAGGAGTTCTTGATCTCGCGGATGAGCTCGTGGAAGTCCCAGAACTCGCCGCGCGCGCCCTTGGTGGTGAACAGCTCGCGCAGGACCGACACCGCCAGGTGCGTCTTGCCCACCCCGTTGGTCCCGGTGAAGAGCAGTCCGAGGCCCTCGTCCGCCGGGCCCAGGTAGGGGTACCCGTTGCAATACAGCATGGCCTTCTCCCGCGCCGCGTGGAGCGACGGGTTGTCGGCGGTGAAGCTCTCCAGCGTGCAATGCTCGTAGCGCGGCGGGATGCGGCAGGCGGCGAGGAAGCCCTCGCCCCGGCCCGGCGAAGGCCGGCGGCAGGAGCAAGGCTCGGCGAACTCGCGCTCGCCACGGCGCACGATTGTAAAGCCCGTCCCCCCGCACAGCTCGCAGGCGGCGGTCAATTGAGCGCCCCCCGCAGGCCCTGGACCCCGTGGCTGCGCCGCAGCTTCTCCTTGGCCTTGCTCTCGATCTGGCGGATGCGCTCCCGGGACAGCCCCAGGGCCCCCCCGATCTCCTGCAGGGTGCGGGGCTCCTCCCCGTCCAGGCCGAACCGCAGCTTGATCACCTCGCGCTCCTTCTCGTCGAGCTGGGACACCATGGCCCGGACCTGCTCCTCGAAAGACGACCGGATGAGCTCCAGCTCCACCGAGGGCACCGACCCCTGCTCGAGGACGTCGCCCAGCTCGAGCGTCCCCTCCTCGCCCACCGCGCTGCTGAGCGAGAGGTCCTCGCCCCCCGCCATGAGCAGGGCCTCGACCTCCTTCTTCGACAGCTCGGTCTTCTCCGCCAGCTCCTCGGTGGTGGGCGCGCGCTCCAGCTCCGCGGTCAAGCGCTGCCGCGCGGTGCCCATCTTCGACACCTGGCTCGACAGCTTCTGCGGGAGCCGGAACACGCGCACGTGCTCCGAGAGGGCGTGGAAGATCGCCTGGCGCACCCACCACACGGCGTAGGAGATGAACTTCACGTTGCGCCCGGGGTCGAAGCGCTTGGCCGCCTCGATGAGGCCGAGGGTGCCCTCGTGGATCAGGTCCAGGAACGACATCCCCAGGCCGCGATAGCGCTTGGCGTAGGAGACCACGAAGCGGAGGTTCGCCTCCACCAGGCGCTGCAGCGCCTCCTGGTCCCCCTGGCGGATCCTGCGCCCCAGCTCCTTCTCGTGCATCGGGCTCAGGGGCTTGAAGCGCGAGATCTCCCGGATGTACGCGTTGAGGCTGTCGCCGGTGGCCGGGCGCGCCCGCCCGGCATCGCACGCGGGCCGGCTCGTCTTCCTGTTGCGGGGCTTAGGCTCGCCGGGCATCGCGGGGGACGCTCCCGCAACGATTATACGACGCCGGCTTCGCTCAGTACGCCCCGAGCAGCTGACGCCAGGGGTCCCG
>Ga0214472_10000699_pt1 | contig 40829 bp, 38 predicted proteins | sample RVTome_6_FD_207662 | JGI IMG/M metagenome (GOLD analysis project Ga0214472, IMG submission 207662) | Soil microbial communities from uranium-contaminated site in the Upper Colorado River Basin, Wyoming, United States - RVT140D175 | ecosystem: Environmental > Terrestrial > Soil > Contaminated >...
GTTACCTCCACCAGCCCGACTTGTAGTTGCACCGCAAGTCCCCATCGTCTAGAGGCCTAGGACATCGCCCTTTCACGGCGGTAACCGGGGTTCGAATCCCCGTGGGGACGCCACACCAACCGCCGCTGCCGTGCTTCCGTTGCGCCGGTCTCGGGGTGAGGCGTATGCTGGCCGCCGAACGAGCTGAGAAGACATTGCGCTTGCTCTGATCGGAGCGGCGTCTTCAATCTCGTTCGTTCTTTACAAAATGGCGAGCATCGGAAAGAGCCTGGGGGATTGGCTTACGCCCAAGCCGGCGGCGGTACGGGCATCCCGGTCCAGGGACCCCGGCCTAGTGCGGCTGTGGGCTGCGCTGCTGGAGGCGGAGGGACGCTTGTCCGCGCTGAAGGCGAAGCGAGGCGCCGGCGATGCTGTCGTCAAGGCCTGCGAAATCCATTATGAAAACGCAAAGCAGCAGATCAGCGTCTTTGTCGCCTGGGATTGCCTGCATCTGTTCGACGACGCGTATCTCGAAGCGATGGATCCGGCCGAGCGCAGCGTGCATTGGCTCAGCCTGGCCGCCGAAGCGGGCGCGAAACTCAAGGGCTGGCGCGCGCAGGCGGCCGGCGTCCTGATCAAGGGCGTCGATGCCAAGGCCGCGCCGTCGCTCGTGATCCTGCGCGAGCTGGAGAAGCAGGTCGCGACGGAGGCGCAGAACATGCAGCACAAGATCGAGATCTTCGAGAAGCGCACCCTGCCGTCGCTGATCGTGTTTCTCGGCCTGGTGGACCTGGGTTTCGCCCTCTTCTACCATCGGACCATGAACGATCCGGCGGCCTCGAAGGTGCTCCTCGACTGGGCGCACATTCTCATGCTGGGCATGCTGGCCGGGGGGCTCGGCGGCATCCTCAGCATGACCTTCTCGCTCGGGCAGGTGGATCTTTCGAAGAAGATTCCGGACATGCGCCTGAGTGCGCTGGTGACGTCCATCCGCCCCCTGTTGGGGGCAACAGTGGGAATCCCGGTGGCCGTGCTCGTTTCTCAGGGATATTTCCAGATCAAGGGATTGGATCCGCAGGACGCGGTGCTTGCCTTCTGCTTTGTCGCCGGCTTCTCCGAGCGCTGGTTTCTCGGGCAGATGGAGAAGCTGCAGACTTCCACCGTAAAGAAGTGAGGGACGCCTTCTTTCGCGCAGGGGTAGGAGCCGTCGTGTTCGACGACGCGCGCCGCATCCTGAGCCTGCGACGAAAGGGGGCGAGGGACGGCGCCTGGCAGCTGCCGCAGGGTGGCATCACGGACGGCGAGGCGCCGCTCGACGCGCTGTACCGCGAGCTGGGCGAGGAGATCGGTCTCGGGCGCGCCGACATCGAAGTCCTCGCCACGAGCAAGGACTGGCTGGTCTACGAAGTGCCCGCGCAGTACCGCAACGACAAGATCGGCTGGGGGCAGGCGCAGCGCTGGTTCCTGTGCCGACTGCTCGTCCCGCCCGCTCGCGTGAGGCCCGACCAGATCGAATTCGACGCGGCGGACTGGGTTTCCCCAAGCCGCCTGCTCAAGGACGCGGTCGCGTTCCGTGTTCCGCTATACAAGCGGCTGATCGCGGAGTTCGCGCTCTAGGCAGCTCAGCTCGGGCCTTGGGAATCAGCCAGGCCCGTCCCAGGCGCTGGCTCACGCAAGAAAAGTCGCGACCTTGCCCCACAGATACGGAATCGCCTTGAAGACGATACCCCACGCCGCGCCGACGACAATCACCGACCAGATCACCATGCCTGTCACGGCGTATATCCGGTTCAGCAGCGGTCTTTCCTGCACCGCCTCGGGGTCGAGCAAATGCTCCGCGCCGTAGGTGCGCCCGAGGACGTAGCGCAGCACATCGACGTTGTGCCAGTAGGCCACATGCGCCGCTCCCGGGATTTCAAGCAGATTGCGCAAGTGGATGTTGACCGGATCGGGCTGCCCGGCCGTGATCGTCGGGTGGCCCAGTGACCCGCTGACCGGATCGAGGACGTGGAAGTAGTTGATCCACCACTCGGGATCTGCGCGGTCCACGAACGTTTCCCCGCCGGTGAGCAGCTGGCTGCGCGGCACAGCAGGCCAGGGCCGCACGGCGTTCTCGAACAGGAACGCGAACTTGTCGAGTGGACTGCCTAGCGTCACGAAGCGCCGCAACCGCTCGCGGAACAGAGCGACGCCTTCTTTCTGCTTGTCGTCGCCATTCTTCTGCAAGTGCTCCGCACGGTGGAACAGATCGGAAAGCACGTTGTAGCTGATGACCGTGCCCAGGCTGTGCGCGACCCAGACCACGCGGTCGAAGCACAGCGGCTGGCCCGACACCTTGAGGTAGTCCTTCTTGTCGAGCACGCGGAAGTCGCGCTCCAGCCCGATCATCTTGAGGAAGAGATCGGCCACGCGCGCGTCGATGCGCTGCACGATCGCGCGCTCGGTCACGCCCCTGGGCTCGGCATACATGCGCACGTCGGTGAGGAAGCCTTGCACCAGGTCGCGCGCGCGGAAATACAGGACGAACAGGATGAACGGCGCGACGATCTGCAGGAAGAGATAAAGCACGTACGCGGGCCCCAACTTCTTGAACGTGCGCCAGTGAAGCAGCCGCAACTGCTGCTTGACGAACCAGAATACGGTGCCCAGCGCGTTGCCCGTGCGCTGCTGCCAGAGGTTGCGGAAGAAGGTCTTCTGACCTTTTTCGAAGGGCTCCCAGTGTTCTGGAAAGGTTTCCTCCACATCCGCGTAATTGGCCCACCAACCGTCGTGGACATAGGGCGGCGGCAGCAACGGCTGAGTCCTGTCCGGATAGCTCCGGTCGATTGCATCCCATGCTTCATCGAACCCGCTGCGCAGCACCGCAGCGACCTCCGCCTGCGTCTGCGAACCGATACCGTGAACGACAAAGATGCCGCAGTGCCAGGCTGGGTGCGGTTGGGGAGGCTCGCCCAGTGTCTTCGGCACCATCTCGATATGCCAGGGATGCGCGCCGTCATCGTAGAAACGGGGTCGCTGCATTTTCTGTAGTGGCGGCTGACTCATGGGCTACTCCTCCGGCACATGGAGCTTCTACAGCTAGGCCGGACAAATGAGGCGGTGCGGGTGCTGCGCGGCGCTCGCGAATATCGCTGACGCGACGACGAGATAAATGCAATGCCCGAGCATGGTTCCCTCCCCTGGAAGGAAAGGGGAAGGTTACCCCCTCTTGAGGTCGCCGCGGGCGCGTGACATTCCCGCGGGAGGATGCAAGAGTAGCGTTCCGGAGCGTCGACGGCGGCCTGATCCGGCAAATGAACAACATTAATGTCGCTGTGGTCGGGGTCGGCAATTGCGCGAGCTCGCTGTTGCAGGGCCTGCATTACTACGGCACTCGACCGCCGGACACCGCTGGCCTGCGACATCACCGCCTGGGGCCCTACGCACCGGGCGACATCCGTATCGTCGCGGCATTCGACATCGACCGACGCAAGGTCGGCGTGGATCTGTCGCGCGCCATTTTTGCGCTCCCGAACTCCACGGCCACGTTCTTCCCGGAGGTCCCCTGGCAGGGCGTGACGGTCCGCATGAGCCCTGTGATGGATGGCTTTTCTGAGCACATGCGGCGTTACGACGAGGACTTGACCTACGCCGTGGCCGACGCGCCCGCGCCGGACATGGGACAGGTCGTCGCAGCACTGCGGCAAGCGAACACGCACGTGCTGGTGAACTATCTGCCAGTCGGATCTGAGCAGGCGACGCGGTTCTACGCGGAATGCGCCTTGGGGGCCGGCGCCGCGTTCATCAACTGCATCCCGGTCTTCATCGCCAGCGACGCGGATTGGGCCAGCCGGTTCGAGCGCGCCGGTCTGCCCATTATCGGCGACGACGTCAAGTCGCAGATGGGGGCGACCATTGTTCACCGCACCCTGGCCAACCTGTTCAAGCAGAGGGGTGTGCGGCTGAAGCGCACCTACCAGCTCAATACCGGCGGCAACACCGACTTTCTCAACATGCTGAACCGGGACCGCCTCGCGTCCAAGAAACTCTCCAAGACCGAGGCGGTGCAATCGTCGATTGCGGCGCGTCTCGCCGACCGAAACATCCACATCGGACCGGCCGACTACGTTCCGTGGCAGAAGGACAACAAGGTGTGCTTCATCCGCATGGAAGGCGAGATCTTCGGGGAGGTGCCTATTCAACTGGAGCTGCGCTTGTCGGTCGAGGACTCGCCCAATTCCGCGGGCGTGGTCATCGATGCGATACGGTGCGCGAAGCTCGCGCTAGACCGCGGGCGCGGCGGGGTGCTTATCGGTCCGTCCGCCAGCTTTTGCAAGCATCCGCCGAGACAATACAGCGACGACGACGCGGCAAGGATGACGGAAGCGTACGTTCTGGGAGCCGACGCATGACCGCACTGGCGTCCCGGGTGAAGTCGGGCGCCGTGCCCGGCCGGCAGATGCACGTTCATTTCAGCAGGCTGGCCTCCGTCTACAATGGCCTGCGGACCACGGACGCGGCGCCCGTCCGGATCATCGCGAAAACCCTTGCCGGGCAGCGCGTGGAGCGGTGCGTCGACGTCGGCTGCGGGAGCGGCCGCTACAGTCTTCTCTTGATGAGCGCGTTCCCGGGCTTGCACGTGACCTGCTGCGATATTAATCGAGCGATGCTCGACGAGGCGGGCAGGTATCTGAGCGTACACGGGCAGACACGCTTCGACCTCCGGCTCGCCGACGCCGAGTCCCTGCGCCTGTCCGACGCGCGGTTCGACTTCATCGCCTCTTTCAATGCCATCCATCATTTCGACCCGGTCGCATTTCTTGCGCGCGCCGCCGGCCTGCTCGGGCGCCACGGGAAGATCTTCCTGTACACGCGGCTGCACGAGCAGAACGCGGAGACGATCTGGGGTCGGTACTTTCCAGGATTCCTCGACAGGGAGAGGCGCCTGTACCGGACCCGGCAGATCCGGGGATGGCTGCACAAGCTGGATCGGCTGGAGTTGCGCGAGATCAGGCTCGTGCAGCACCGGCGATCGGCCTCGCTGGCGCGACTAGTCGAATTGGCGCGTTGCCAGCACTATTCGACCTTCGAGTACTACACCGAAGAAGAGTTGAGTGTGGCGCTCGAGGTGTTTCGACGTCGAATCCGCCGCCGTTTCGCGGAAACCGCGCGCGTCGAGTGGCGCGAAGGCAACGCAATGATCATTCTCCAGGCAGCCGGCGGCGCGCGGCGCCGTGCGCGCCGGTCGGAAGGGGGATCGCATGCCTAGAGGTGGACAGGGACAGAGCATCTATCCCGGGCAGCGGAAGGCTCATTTCTGGATCGTCTTTGCCGCTGCCGTTCTGGGCGGCGCGGTCGTGGGCGCGACCCTGTGGGCCATGCGCGAGTCCCTGTGCAGCAAGGACGCCTTCTATCTGTACGTCACCATCGCCTTGTGGGCCGTGGCACCGCCTGTTTGGTTCTGGCTGGAGTATTTCACCGTGTATCTCAAGTGGGGCAAGCCGGAGTCGTTTGACCTGTTCAAGTACGGACAGCAGGTGGCGGCGGGCATCTGGGCGGGGGTGCTAGCGACGCTGCTCGCCTTCGCGGCCAGCGGCGCCATCGATCCGGCCAAGAGCGTACTTACGCCCGAAAGGTGCCGGAGCCTGTGCGGAGCGGACAAGTGCGCTCAGCCGCCTCCGGCGAAATGACGTCCGCGCATGCCGCCGCGCAGGCGCAGCGGCACCTGGTGAACCGGATCATCCTGCTGGGCGCCAGCAATCTGACGCTGTCGCTGAATCTCGCGATAAGGCTGGTTCAGCAGCGGTGCGGCGCACCGAGCGAGGTACTGATCGCGGCGGGCCACGGGCGTTCCTACGGCATGTACAGCCAGGTGCTCGTCCGGGGGCTTCCGGGCATCGTGGACTGCGGGTTGTGGCGGCATCTGGAGGCCGGGCCGGATCTCCCAACCTATGCGTTCGTCACCGACGTCGGGAACGACATTCCCTACGGCCATGGGCCGGAGCGGATCCTCGAATGGGTGGGTACGTGCGTGGAACGCATGCGGGGCCGCGCCGCGCAGATCGTCATGACCAATCTGCCGCTGAAGCTCATCGGGAGCCTGTCGGAAGCACGTTTCAGGATCATGCGGACGATCTTCTTCCCGTTCTCCCGGCTGTCACGCTCGCAAGTCGTCCGCGGCGCCGAGATCGTGCACCGCGGGTTGCGCGAGCTCGCCGACCGCGGACAGGTGCAGCTCTGCGATCAGCCGTCCGACTGGTTCGGTCCGGACATCATCCACATCCTCTACTGGAAACGCCGAAAGGCCTACACGGACCTCTTCCACCACTTTGCGCCGGCCGGCGCGGCGTATGCCCCGGCCGGCGACGGCCCGCGGGCCACGGGCCGCGGCAAGCGTCCGCGTTTCGCCTGCCAGACGCTGTTCGGACGGGAGCGACGCTGCTCGCAGCCGAGCGGGCGGCTCGCAGACGGAACAATGATTTCCATGTACTGAGCGGAACGAGCCGGAAGGCATGATTAGTCGCTACGGCAGCGCCCCTTGGTTCGTTCCTGCGAGCCTGAACCGGCACGTCGTCCGCTTTGGATATCCCGTCGCACTCGCGCTCGCGCGCTTGCGGTACTCGGTCGAGGTGCAGGTCTCTGCCGACGATCTGGCGCGCCTTGAAGCCCTGGCCGGCACGCGCTCGATACTGCTGGCGAATCACCCCGCGCCCCACGACTGGCTTTGCTTCTATCTGCTCTCGGCAAAGCTGCGTACCCCGTTGCACTACATGACGGCGCACGAGCAGTTCGCGGGCGCGCGGCGATTCTGGCTTCCGCTGTTCGGCGCCTACTCCATACGCCGGGGAGGGTGGGGCGACGTCGCCGCGGTGCGGGAGACCATGCGCCTGCTAAGCCGCAGCGCCTGCAGCCTGGTGATGTTCCCGGAGGGTCGTTGCTCCTTCTGGAGCAGCACTCTGATGGAGTTCAAGGTCGGAGCCGCAAGAATCGGCCTCGGCCTGCTCGACCGGATCGCCGCGTCTCGGGGTTCCGCGCCGGATCTGTTCCTGGTGCCGGTCGCCATCCGTTACGAGTACACCGAGTCTATCGATCGGGAGCTGCGGAGCGGTGTCGCCAGGCTCGAGCGGCATCTGGGTACGGTTCCGGTCGGATCGCTCGCGCAGCGCATGCACAATCTCGTTCGCGATGTCGTGGCACGCCTCGAATTGCAGTACGGGTTGGCACCGTCGGCGCGCCAGTCCGAATGGCGCGCCAGGATCGAAATGCTGTGCCAAAGGATTCTGCTGGACCTGGAGCGGGTGGCGGGCATCCACCGGGCGCCGAGACAGGGGCTCGCGGATCGAGCCTGCAATCTCAGGCAGAGGCTCGCCGTACATGGCCATTGCTTCGGGGTGAGGTCGAAGTCGGCGTACGAGCGTTTCTATTTCCCGACGCTGGTAGTGCTCCTCCTCGAAAGCATTGGCAGATGGCACGCAGCAGCCGAACCGGCGCCACTGGAGCAGGCAGACCTGCTATGGGCGCTCGAGCGCATCGTCTACGAAGATCCCGACCCGCCGCCGAAAGGCCGCAGGAAGGCGACCCTCTGCGTAGCGGACAGCGTCAACCTCAGGCAGCTCCTTCCGGAGTATCGGGCCGACAGGCGCGGCACGGCGCGGCGGGTCGTCGCTGCTGCACAAGCCGGCATGGAGAAGCGCCTAATGCCGGAGGGGAAGGTCAGCGGGGCGGCGGCGTCTGCGCTGGCTCGGGCGGCACTCCCCGGGTGACGGCAGAGCGCGTGCGCTCGCGCACCGCGTCGATGACGGCGGGAATGGATTGAACGGTCCCCTGGTTTGCGAAGAACTTGGGAATCGCCCCTCCCGGGTCCGCCCGCAGGTAATAGCGAATCTGCGTCGCGGAACCGCCATCGCTCTCCTGCAGATCCCAGTATCCCGTATTGAGGCGCGTGGCGACGGCGTCGTCGACCTGCATGTTCTGCATGGCCGCGGCGTCCAGCGACCATTCGATGCGGTACCGCTTGTCGCCCTCGCCCGGCGAGGGCAGCACGTTCCTCACCACGTGATACCTGTCCTTCAGCAAGAAGTGGTACGCCTCGGAAATGCGCAGCCGCTGGAAGATCAGCTGGACGTTCTCTACCCGGGAAAGCACGCGGCACTCGACGAAGTGCGGCATGAAGTCGGGATACCGGGTGTAGTCGGTGAGCACGAAGAAGACGCGCCGCGGAGGCGCGTTGATCTTCGCCAGCGTCAGGGTTTCCACGATGCCCGAGCCGGGCATGAAGCGGCGATGCACCCGAAGGTCGTCCCGCTCGATCGCAAGTTCCCAGCCCTCACCCTCGGGCGCCTGCGCGGCGGCCGGGCCGCTCGCCACGAGCGGGGCCGTCAACGCGATCGTCGCGACGAACGTGGCCGCGCAGCGCATGAATTCACGCTACGCCCGGACCGTCCAAGGGTCAATCGCATGGCGGGGACGGCTGTGCCGCATCACTCCACGAGATAGCTGAAGAAATGCAGAAGCGCGCGCACGGAGCGTTCCCAGAAAGCGACGAGAAGATAAAACCCGCGGCCGGGCAAGAGGCATATTGGCGGCCGGGGGGATCCGGCATGCTAGGCCGCTCGCTCGCTTTCCGCATCGCGGACGCGCTGATCGAGAAGATCGCGGCGTTCGATGCGCCGGTGCTCATCGAGGGCGAAACCGGCACCGGGAAGGAGCTGGCGGCGCGGGCGATCCACTACCGCGGCGCACGTGCCGCGCGGCCGTTCGTGCCGGTGAATTGCGGCGCGCTGCCCGACGCTCTTATCGAGAACGAGCTCTTTGGCCACCGCCGTGGCGCCTTCACCGATGCGCGGGAAGACAAGCCGGGTCTGGTCGAGCTGGCGCGCGGCGGCACGCTCTTCCTCGATGAGGTGGACGCCCTCACGCCCAAGGCGCAGGTCACACTGCTGCGCTTCCTGCAGGACCAGCAGTTCCGCCCGCTCGGCGGTCGGCGCGAGGAGCAGGCCGACGTGCGCATCGTCACCGCCAGCAATCGCGTGCTCGAGCGCCAGGTCGAGGCCGGCGCGTTCCGGCTGGACCTCCTCTATCGCCTGAAGCTTCTGCACCTCACGCTGCCGCCGCTGCGCGAGCGGCGCGAGGACATCACGCTGCTCGCCGAGCACTTCGTGTCGCTGGGCGCCGCGCGCTACCGAAAGCCGGCGCTGCCGATCGAGCCGGCGACGCTCGCCTGGTTCGAGTGCTACGCCTGGCCGGGAAACATCCGCGAGCTCGAGAACCTGATCCAGCGCGAGTTCCTGCTCGCCGACGGGCCGCGCATCGTGGTGCCCGCGCCCGCGACCGCGCTCGACGTCGTCCCCACCAAGGCACTGCCGCGCAACTACCGGCAGGCCAAGCGCCAAGCCATCGCGGAGTTCGAGGCCCGGTTCCTCACCGACCTGATCGGGCAGGCGAACGGCAATGTCTCGGCGGCAGCGCGACTAAGCGGCACCGAGCGGCGCCACCTCGGGCGCCTCCTGAAGAAGCACAGCATCGACAGGCCGGCCTAACGGGCAGGGCTGCCCGCACCCGCCCGGGTCTGCAGCCCTCATCGCGGGCCGGGTCACCGCGGCCCCGCAGCACGGCGCTCGGGGAAAGAGCGATCCCTCACGCATCAAGCACTTGCACGCGCGCCGGCGCTGGCATGCGCCGTGCGGTGGTTGTTCGTGGCCCATGCAACTGCCCGCCAAAGAGAGAAGCTCCGCTCTGCGATCCTGCAGCATCTCGCAGCCCATCCGCTCGTCGCAGACACCACTGCCGGGATCGTCGGCAACTGGCTGCCGGCGCACGGCTTCGAGTACGCGCTCGAGCACATCGATTCGGTGCTCGACGCGCTGGTGGAGGCCCGGGTGCTGCGCCGCCACCGCCTGCCCGACGGCAATTTCCTCTATGCGGCGAGCGTAGACCGATGATCCACCTCGCCGCCGACTTCCTGACCAGGGAGTTCAACGCCTGGCTCGCGCAAAGGGGCGGCGCCGGCGATTTCGGTGCGGTGCTGACGCGCATCGCCACCGACGCCGGCAAGTGGGCGATCCCCGACGACAAGATCGGCGTCGCGCTGGTCAACGTGGAAGAAGAGCGCATGCTGAAGTCGCAGCTGCCGCAGACCTCCTACGTCGAGGGCCGCCACGTGCTGCTCGAGCCCGAGGTCAAGCTCAACCTGCATCTGCTCTTCGCGGCGCACTTCAAGCAGTACGACGCGGCGCTGCGCCAGCTTTCCTACGTGCTCACCTTCTTCCAGGGCCACCCGCTGTTCACGCGGGAGCGCTACCCGGGGCTCGACCCGCGCATCGAGAAGCTCGGCGTGGACCTGATCAGCCTGGGCTTCGAGCAGCTCAACCAGCTGTGGGCCTTCGTCGGCGCGAAGCAGCTCCCCTCGGCGGTGTACCGCGTCCGGCTGGTCGCGCTGCAGGACGAAGCGCCGGCCGCCATCCGGCCGCCGATCACCGCGGTCGGCGGCAGCATCGAACTGCTCGGATGATCGAGTTCGCGCCCCTGTTCACGCTGGAGGTCGAGCATGCCTACTACGGCGGGCGCTGCCCGGATTTCGAGTTCGCGATTCCGGCGCCGCGCGCGCGCCTGCTCGCCCGCGGCCGGCTGCTCGCCAGGAAGCACGAGGACCGCCTGACGGTGCTCTATGAGAAGGGCGAGGGCGGCGAGCCACTCGCATCCCTCGCCGGAGCCACGCTGCAGCTCGGTTTGCGGCTCGCCAACCCGCACTTTTCCAACTTCACCGCCCTGCCGTTCACGCCCGACGAGGGGCTGCCGCTGTTCCGAAACGCGGGCGCCGACCCGGCGGCACTGCAGGCGCCGGTCCTGCTGCTGCTCGATCCAGCCGACGCGGCGGACGCGCAGCTCCTGCGCGAGGTGCTCTTTGCGCTGGTGGAGATCGAGCTGCGCGCCGCCTTCTACGGCGCGGCGCCCGCCTTCCGCGTGCCGTTCGCGGCGCGCACCGAGACGCTGAGCTACTACGTGGTGGCGCGCGGCTACACCGCCAGCCAGTTCAACCAGCTCGAGGTGAGCGACGCCGGGTTCGGCGCCGACGGGCGCGCGCAGATACATTTCGAGCGCGTCGCCCCCTCCGCCTTCACCGCGGCCGAGTTGCCGGCGGCGCTTCTCGGCGGCACCGGCACCCGGGTGACGCTGTTCCGCTCGCAGGCGGCGGTCGCGCGGCAGCACAGGGCGCGCAAGGGCATCCAGCTCGCGCGCAACACCGAGGTCATCGTCCCGCAGCTTCCCCAGCCCGGCGCCGCGGCCGCAACCGCGAGCCTGGTCGTCCACGTGTCCAAATCCTAGAGGCCCGAGCCATGCCTACCTACCGCACTCCCGACGTCTACGTTGAAGAGATCTCCGTCTTCCCGCCCTCCGTGGCCGAGGTGGAGAGCGCGATTCCCGCGTTCATCGGCTACACGGAGAGGGCAGCAAGGGGCTCGACGGACCTGACCCTGAAGCCGACTGCGGTGCGCTCCTACCCGGAGTACGAGCAGTACTTCGGCGGCCCGCAGCAGAGGGACATCAACGTGGACGTGGCCCGGGACGGTGACGTCATCACGTCGATTGCCGCGACGCCGCCGGAGATCGCGCACAACCTCGCCTACGCGATGAAGATGTTCTTCGACAACGGCGGTGGCAAGTGCTACGTGGTATCGGTCGGCAACTACGATGCGGCAGTGTCGGTGGACGACCTGCGGGTCGGCCTTTCCCAGGTGGCCATGGAGGACGAGCCGACGCTGATTGTCATCCCCGAGTCCTACCTGCTCGAGGCGGACGACTACGCCTCGCTCGCGCAGGCGGTGCTACAGCAGTGCGGCACACTGAAGGACCGCTTCGCCATCCTGGACGTGCGCGAGGGCGCGGCGCTGCCCGCGGAGCCGCCCGACTATTCGCGGCCGAGCTTCGGCGCCGAGAACCTCAAGTACGGCGCAGCCTATTTCCCGTTCGTGCTCAGCACCTTCAGACACGCGGTGATCGAGGACCTCGACAATCCCGAGCGCCACGAGAGCAACGTCAAGGTGGCGATCAATCCCGCGACGCCGGTCACTGCCTCGACGCCGCGGGTCGCGCTCGGCACCCTGCGCCAGAGCGACAGCGCGATCTACAACGCCATTCGGGCGGAAGTCCAGAAGCAGCGCGTGGTGCTGCCGCCGAGCCCGGCGGTGGCCGGCGTCTACGCCGCCACCGACACCAGGCGCGGCGTGTGGAAAGCGCCGGCCAACGTCGGTGTAAGCAACGTGATCGAGCCTTGCATCCGCATCACCAGCGAAGAGCAGGAGGAGCTGAACGTCGACCCGAACGAAGGCAAGTCGATCAATGTGCTGCGCTCGTTCTACGGCGTGACCAAGGTGTGGGGGGCGCGCACCCTGGACGGCAACTCGAACGAGTGGCGCTACGTGAACGTGCGACGCTTCTTCAACATGGTGGAGGAGTCGGTCAAGAAATCCACCTACTGGGCGGTGTTCGAGAGCAACGACGCCAACACCTGGGTCAAGGTGCGCGGCATGATCGAGGCCTACCTCACGCAGAAATGGCGCGAGGGCGCGCTCGCCGGCGCCACGCCGAAGGATGCGTTCTTCGTGCGCTGCGGCCTGGGGACCACCATGGACGCGCAGGACATCCTCGAGGGCCGCATGAACGTCGAGATCGGTATGGCGGTGGTGCGCCCGGCGGAATTCATCATCCTCAAGTTCACGCACAAGCTGCAGTCGTCCTGACAAGGAGGCATTGAGCCATGCCCGCACAGTATCCGCTTCCCGTCTTCCACTTCACCGTGCAGTGGGGCGGCACGCGCGTCGGATTCTCCGAGGTCACGGGCCTCACGCAGGAAAACCAGGCGATCGAGTACCGCGACGGCTCCTTCCCGGAGTACTCGTCGGTCAAGATGCCCGGTCTGCGCAAATTCTCCAACATCACGCTCAAGCGCGGCGTGATCCAGGGGGACAACGAGCTCTTCGCCTGGCTGTCCACGGTCCAGCTGAACACGGTCGAGCGCCGCGACCTGGTGGTGAGCCTCCTCAACGAGGAGCACGCGCCGGTGATGACCTGGAAGGTGCAGAACGCCTTCCCGGTGAAGGTCGAAGGGCCGCAGCTCAAGGCGAGCGGCAACGAGGTGGCGATCGAGTCGATCGAGCTCGCCCACGAAGGCCTTGAAGTGCAGAACGAAGCCTCCTGATGAGCTACTACCCGCCGCCGGGGTTCCACTTCAAGGTCGAGGTGGCGGGCCTGGCGGACATGCACGACGTGTGCTTCACCGACGCCGGCGGCCTGTCCGTGGAGATGGTCACCGAAGAGGTGCCCGAAGGCGGCGAGAACCGCTTCGTGCAGAAGTACCCTGTGCGCGCGAAGTACCCCGAGCTCACGCTCAAGCGCGGCCTGTTGGTGCGCTCGGCGCTGTTCGAGTGGATTCGCGCCGCCATCCAGGACTTCGCCATCGTCCCGAGAGACGTCGACGTGAAGCTGCTCAACGAGCTGCACCAGCCGCTGGTCACCTGGCACCTGGTCAACGCGTACCCGACCAAGTGGGCTTTGAACGACCTGAGTTCGACGGCCAACGCCGTGGCGGTGGAGAGCCTGCAGTTCTTCTACCAGTACTTCACCGTGGACGCGACCTACGTGCCGCCGCTGCCGGCGCTGCCGCGGGCCTGAGCCGTGCCGGTCATCGTCGACGAGATCGTCATCACGGTGGAGGTCGCCAGCCCCGCCGCAGGCGGCGCACCAGCCGCGCCGGGCGCCGCGCGAGCCGGCGTCGGGGACCAGCATGCCCTGGTGAGCGAGTGCGTCGAGGCGGTCCTCGACGTGCTGCGGCGCAGGGAGGAGCGCTGACCATGGACGATGACGGCGTGCTCAATCATCTGGTGATCCGCGCCTACAAGGATGCGAAGTGCAAGGTCAAGCGCGATGGCGAGTTCTTCGAGTTCGAGGCCTACGTGAATCCAAGCGAAATCACGCTTGGGTACGAAGTGGAGCTCAACACGGAAAGCGGCGCAGGCACCACCGGCAGCCGCACCGACTTCGGCAAGGTCAAGCCGGGAGACGTGACGCTCAATTTTTTCATCGACGGCACTGGCGCCAACGGGTTTCTGGTCGACGTGCAGCGGGAGATCTGCCAGTTCCAGCAGGTCACCGGCTACGACGGCGAGCTGCACCGTCCTCCGTACCTGAAGGTCGCTTGGGGAACGCTGCAGGTCATGCGTTGCGTACTGAAGAGCGCCTCCATCGCGTACAAGCTGTTCCGGCCTGAGGGCGTGCCGCTGCGCGCAGTGATCAGCGCAGTGTTCGTCGCGAGCGCCGATGACGAGACCCGAGTCGCGATCGCGCAGGACAAGTCCGCCGACCTGACCCACGTGCGCCTGGTGAAGGCGGGCGATACGCTGCCGGGGCTGTGCGAGCAGGTCTACGGCGAGCCGCGCCTGTACCCGGAAGTGGCGCGCGCCAACGGGCTGAACAACTTCCGCGACCTGCGACCCGGCACGCAACTGCGTTTCCCGCCGCTCGAGCGATAGGCGATGCCCGAGGCGCGCACGCTGCCGATTCCCGCCGCGCACCGCGAGTTCACGGTGAAGGTGCACGGCCGTGCGCTCGGGCGCGAGCACCACCTCGCCGGCGTCTACGTGACCAAGGCGGTGAACCGCCTCTCGGCGGCGCGCCTGGTGTACCTCGACGGCTCGGCGGCGGCCAGCGACTTTCCCCTCAGCAACGACGTCACCTTCGTGCCCGGCGCCGAGGTCGAGATCCTGGCTGGCGCGAACGACGACCCGGTGCCGCTGTTCAGGGGGCTGGTCGTGCGCCAGGGGTTGCGCGTGCGCAACCATGGCGCATCGCAGCTCGTGGTCGAATGCCGCCACGCGGCGTCACGCCTCACGGTGGGCGCGAAGAACGCTTTTTTCTTCGCGCAGAAGGACAGCGACATCATCTCGGCGCTGCTCGACGCGGCCGGGCTGGACTCGGAGGTCGAAGCCACGACAGTGCGCCACGCGCAGCAGGTGCAGTTCCGCGCCAGCGACTGGGACTTCCTGCTGACGCGCGCCGAGGCGAACGGAAGGCTGGTGTTCACGAATGACCAGCGCGTCGCGGTGCGCGCGCCGCGCATTTCCGGCCGGCCAGTCTGCACCTTGCAGTACGGCACGACCATCCTCGAGCTGGACGCCGAGGTCGAGGCGCGCTCGCAGTACGCGGCGGTGAAGAGCCTGACCTGGGACCCGGCGCAGCAGGCGATGCTGGAGAAGGAAGCAGTCGACCCTGGCATCGCCGGGCCCGGCAACTTGGCGAGCGGCGAGCTCGCGCAGGTGGCGGCGTTGCCGAGCTACGAGCTGCGCCACGCCGCGCTTGCCGAGGACGAGGCGCAGGCCTGGGCCGACGCGCAGTGGATGAAATCGAAGATGAGCAAAGTGAGCGGCCGCGCCAAGTGCGAAGGCATCGCCACGGTGAATCCCGGCGACCTGGTGGAGCTTGCCGGCGTCGGCGCGCGCTTCAGCGGCACCGTGTTCGTCACGGGCGTGCGCCAGGACTTCGATGCGGCGCAGGGCTGGAAGACGCACCTGCAGTTCGGCTCGCTCGACAAGTGGGCGGCCGAGGAGCATGCCGTATCGCCGCCGAAGGCCGGGGCGCTGCTGCCGGCGGTCAACGGACTCCAGGTCGGCACCGTGGCGAGCAACGAAGACCCCGACGGCGAGCATCGCGTGCGCGTGCGCCTGCCGATGGTCGACGCGCAGGCCGACGGCGTGTGGGCGCGACTCGCCAGCCTGGACGCCGGCAGCGACCGCGGCTTCTTCTTCCGCCCGGAGATCGGCGACGAGGTGGTGGTGGGCTTCCTCGAGGACGACCCGCGCCGCGCGGTAGTGCTCGGCATGCTCCACAGCAGCGCCAAGACGCCGCCGCTGCAAGCCTCCGACGACAACCACGAGAAGGCCTACAAGAGCCGCGCTGGCATGCGCCTGTATTTCGACGACGACAAGAAGGTCGTGCTGCTCGAGACGCCGGCCGGCAACCGGATGACCTTCAGCGAGGAGGACCGCGGCGTGAAGCTCGAGGACCAGAACGGCAATCGCATCGAAATGACCCCTGAGGGCATCCGCATCGAGAGCCCCAAGGCGCTCGAGCTGAAGAGCGGCACGCAGCTCAAGCTCGAGGGCCAGGCCGGCGCCGAGCTGAAAAGCGCGGCCACCACCAAGGTCCAGGGCAGTCTGGTGCAGATCAACTAGGAGCCCTGCGATGCCAGCGGCCGCGCGGGTCGGCGACACCAGCAACCACGGCGGAAGCATCGTCGGTCCGGGCGCACCCAGCGTGACGGTGGGCGGACTGCCGGCGGCGGTCGCCGGCGATCTGCACGCCTGCCCGCTTGGATCGAGCAGCCATCCGCCGGTCAGCCCGTTTCCCATGGGAAGCGCAAGCGTGCTCATCGGCGGGCGCCCGGCGCTGCGCACCAGCGACGCCTGCGGCTGCGGCGCGATGGCAGCGGCCGGCGAGCCCACGGTGCAGATCGCCGGATGAGCGCCTTCCTCGGCCGGGGCTGGTGCTTCCCGCCGCGCTTCGACCGCGGCACCGCCGGCGTGGCCATGGTCGACGACGAGCGCGACATCGAGGAGAGCCTGCGCATCCTGTTCGGCACCCAGCTCGGCGAGCGCCTGCTCCAGCCCAAGTACGGCCTCGACATGCAGGAACTGGTGTTCGAGTCCATGAGCACCACGATGCGCACCCTCCTCGAGGAACGCGTGAGGATCGCGATCCTGATCTACGAGCCGCGCGTCGAGCCGCTGACGTTGCGCGTGGTGGGTGGCGACCCCGGCTCGGGCGAGCTCTATATCGAGCTCGAGTACAAGGTGCGCGCCACCAACTCGCGCTACAACCTGGTGTACCCGTTCTACGGCGACGGCCGCGACAGCAACGAGATTGTGCGCTCGGCGGCGCGCACCCTGTCATGGACATCGTCGAAAGCCTGACCGCGCGCCCGGGCCAGACGCAGGAGGGCCGTCCGCCCGAGGCCCTGGCGCCGCATTTCGTCGAGCTCGAGGAGCGCTCGGCGCGCGAACTGCTGGCGTACGCGCAGCGACTGGCCGGCGAATTGCAGTTCATCGACGTGCGCGACGGGGTCGCCGCGCCGGTGGGCGACTGGGCACCGTTCTTCGCCGGCGCGCTGCCGCCGGCCCGCGACGGCAAGTGCGCGCCGCACCTTGCGCTCTTTGCCGCCTTTCTCAAGCTTTACCGCATCCCGCGCAGCATGATGAACGGCATCACCGCGCGGCACCTGGACTTCTTCTACCGGCGCGTGCTCGGCTTCTCGACGCTGCCGCCGCGCCCCGACCGCGCGCACCTCGTGATCGAGCTGAAGAAGGGCGCGGCGCGTACCGCCCTGCATCCCGGCCACGCGTTCTCGGGCGGCAAGGACGCGAGCGGGTCCGAGCGGCTGTACGCGCCGCTCGGCGAAACGGTCATCCACCACGCCAAGGTGCAGGAGCTGCGCTCGGTGTTCGTCGACCCGGCGGAGGGCGGCACGGTGCGCTTCGCGCCGTGGGCGAACTCGGCCGACGGCCTCGGCGCTTCGCTGCAGGGGCCACAGCCCAGCTGGTGGCCTTTCGGCCACGCCGCGCTCGACGCGGCGCCGGTCGGCTTCGCGGTCGCCGCGCCGGTGCTGCGCCTGAAGGAAGGCGCGCGGATCGTGAGGCTGACGCTCGAGCTGGACGGCCCGCCGGCGCCGCCTGCCGCGCAGGCGCTGCAGGAGCGCTTCGAGTGCTTTCTCACCGGCGCGCAGGGCTGGCTCGGGCCCTACCGGCCCGAGGGGGTGCTCGACGGCAGCCAGCTCGTGCTGCGCATCGACCTTGGCGCGGGGGAGGACGCCGTGGTGGACTACGACCCGGCGAAGCACCAGCACGCCTTCGCGGCAAAGGCGCCGGTGCTGCAGGTGCTGCTCAGGGATGATGGTCCGCACGGCTACGCGGCGCTCAAGCCGCTCGTGCTGCGCGCGGCGAGGCTGCAGGTCGAAGCGTCCGGGGTGCGCTCGCTGCAGCTTGAGGGCGACACCGGCCCGCTCGACCCGCGGCGCGCCTTCCAGCCTTTCGGCACGCAGCCGGTGCCGGGCTCGCGCTTCATGGTCGGCTACCCCGAGGCCCTGTCGAAGAAGCTCTCGGAGCTGGCGCTCGAGTTGCACTGGCTGGGCCTGCCGGACGACTTCGATGCGCTCTACGCCGGCTACGACGTCAAGCGTGCCGAAAGCGACTTCACCGCGGATGTCGCCCTGCGCGACGCCACCGTGCAGGAACCGCTGGGTGGCACGGGGTTCGCGCTGTTCCAGCCGCGCGAGCAGGGCAAGGTGCGGCTGCGCTTGGCGCCCGGCGCGGTGCCGCCTGCGCCCCTCGCGCCCGGCCGCATGCGCGCGCTGCACTTGCGCGCGCTCGCCGCCGGCGGCAGCGCGTGGTCGCTGCAGGCCGCGCGGCGCGAGCTGCTGAAAAAGCCGGTGCTGCGCTTCGACGCCGCCGCGGCCCCACAGCCGCGCGCCGGCTTCGTCACGCTGAGCCTGGTGAACGACTTCCGCCACGCCGAGTACCGCGCGAAGCTGCTGCAGGGCCGTGCGCCGCCCTTCGAGCCCTGCACCCCTACGCTGCGCGAGGTCGTGCTGTCCTACAAGGCCACCTCGGAAACCGCAAGCCTCGACGACGACACCGGCTTTGCCGGGGCGCAGCTCGAGTTCTTCCACGTCGGACCTTTCGGCCAGCGGCGCGAGCACGCCTGGCTGCGCCGCCAGCTCGTCTTCGTCGACGACCCGCGCGTGCCGCTGCTGCCGGCCCACGAGGACGAGGGCGAGCTGCTCATCGGACTCAGCGGCCTCGCCGCGGGCGGCAGCGTGAGCCTGCTCTTCAAGGTTGCCGAGGGCAGCGCGGATCCGGACGCCAACCCGCAGCCGGTGCGCTGGGCCGTGCTGTGCGACAACTACTGGAAGCCGCTCGCCGCGGGCGACGCGCTGCGCGACGGCACCGACGGCTTTCTCTCCACCGGCATCGTGCACGCCACGATTCCGCCCCAGGCCGGCACGCTGAACAGCATGCTGCCGGCCGGGCTGCTGTGGCTCAAAGCCGCGGTACACCGGCAGGCCGGCGCCGTGTGCGCGCTGGTCGGCGTTGCCGCCAACGCCATCGAGGTCGAGCGGCGCGCCGGCAGCGACGGTGGCGGGCTGTGGACGCCGCTGCCCGCGGGCAGCATCGCCAAGCTCAAGACGCCGGTGGCGTCGGTCAAGTCGGTGGCACAGCCTTTCGCGAGCTTCGGCGGCACGACGCTCGAGTCGCCGGCGGGCCTCAACCTGCGCGCCGCGGAGCGGCTCCGGCATCGCGGCCGGTGCATCACCGCGTGGGACTACGAGCGCATGGTGCTCGCCGCCTTCCCGGAAGTGCGAAAGGCGAAGTGCCTGTCGCACTCGGCCGGCAACGACGCATGGCTGGCGCCGGGGCACGTGCTCGTGGTGGTGGTGCCCGACCTGCGCTTGCGCAACGCGGTCGACCCGCTTCAGCCGCGCGCGGACGCCGCCACGCTCGAGCGCATCGAGCGCCACCTGCGCTCTCGCGCGCCGATGCGCATCGGCGTGCAGGCGCGGAACCCGCGCTACGAGCGCGTGCGGCTGGACTTCAAGCTGCGCCTGCGGTCAGGCTTCGAGTTCAACTACTACAGCGGGCAGGTGAGCGCAGCGCTGATCGCGCACCTCTCACCCTGGGCGAGCGACCCCGGCCGGGAAATCTCGTTCGGCGGTGTGGCCTACAAGTCCGCGCTGCTCGATTTCGTAGAAGAGCTGCCCTACGTCGATTACGTCACCGACTTCAGCATGTACCACCTGTGCGGCAAGCCGGAGGACGCGGCCGATGTGAGCGAGGCGCGCGCCAGCGCGCCCGACGCCATCCTGGTGTCCGACGCGGCGCACGACATCCGGCCGGTGCCATGAACGCGCTCTCCGAGGGAACCGTCCGCAAGCCGCAGGCGCTGCCGCTAGGCCTCGACCCTGCGCCGCTGTTCGACCGGGGCCTCGACCGGGTGCGCGCCTACGCGCACGAGCAGTGGAGCGACCACAACATCCACGATCCGGGCATCACCGCGCTCGAGCAGATCTGCTACGCCCTCACGGACCTGTGCTACCGCGCGTGCTACCCGATCGAGGACCTGCTCGCCACCGCGCAGGATAACGAGCGCAGCCTCACCAGCCACTTTTTCGGCCCACGCCAGCTCCTCGCCAACCGGCCCCTTACCGAGCTCGACTACCGCAAGCTGATGATCGACGTGCCCGGGGTGCGCAATGCCTGGATCTTCGCGGTGGAGCCGGTGTACCACGCCGACTCCGTCGAGGGGCGCCTGCTGCACGTGGATCCCGGACTGCCGGGCATCCGGCGTATCGGGCTGCGCGGGCTGCACGGCGTGCGCATCGAGTATGCCGACGAGCACGCGCCCGCAGACGACAAGCAGGCGATCCTGGACGCCGTCGCCGCCCGCCTGCGCGATAACCGCAACCTGTGCGAGGACTTCGTCGAGATCGCCGAGGTCCAGACGCAGCCTTTCGTGCTGTGCGCGGAGATCGAGCTCGCACCGGATGGCGATCCGGCGCAGGCGCACGCGCGCGTGCTGCTCGCCGTGCAGCGCTACCTGCGGCCTGGCGTACCGCGCTACACGCGCGAGGAGATGCGCGCGGGCGACCCCGAGCTCTTCGAGGGCCCGGTGCTCGAGCACGGATTCATCGACGAGAGCGAGCTCGCCGCGGCCGAGTTGCGCAGCGTCCTGCGGCTTTCCGACGTCATCAGCGAGGTGATGGATGTCGAGGGGGTGCGCGCGGTGCGCGAGATCGTGCTGCGACCGCGCCTGGAGGAGGGCGAGGTCGCGCCGGCCGGGAGCAAATGGGAGATCACGGTGGAGCAACTCAAGCGCGCCACGCTCGACGCGGCGCGCTCCCATTTGGTGTTCTACAAGGGCAGCATGCCGGTGCCCTCCGCCGGCGCATTGCCGTTGTACGGGACCCTGGCGCAGGAAGCCGAGCAAGCGTACGCGCCGCGCCGGCCGGGCGAGCGCCGCGTGCCGCCCGGCCGTTGTCGCAACCTGGACTCCTACCAGTCGCTACAGCGGCATTTCCCCGTTCTCTACGGCATCGGCGAGGCCGGATTGCCGCCCGGGGCGGGCGCGCTGCGCCGCGCGCAGGCGCGCCAGCTCCAGGGCTACCTGCTGTTCTTCGACCAGATACTGGCGAACGCCTTCGCGCAGCTAGCCGGGGTGCGCAGGCTGTTCTCGCTCGAGCCCGACCTGCAGCGGAGCTATTTCTCCCAGCCGGTCGAGTCCGTGCCCGGCTTCCGCGAGCTTTACCCGCCGTCGCCGGAAGACGCCCCACCGGAGGGCCACGGCGCCTGGCGCGAGCGCATCCAGGCGCTACTCGACCGCCTCGCCGAGACGCGCGAGGACATGCTGGCGCGCCGGAGCCGGTTTCTGGACCACTTGCTTGCGCGCTACGCCGAGCGGCTGCAGGACTACCTCGCGATCCAGGCTGCTCTCTTCGGCGCCACGCCGGCCGAGACCGCGCGCGCGAAGTGTGCCTTCCTGCGCGACTACCCGGCGCTGGGCGCGGAGCGCGGCCGCGCCTTCGACTACAGCGCCGGCGCCGCGTGGGCCAACCTGTCCGGGCTGGAGAAGCGCCTCGCGCATCTGCTCGCCTTGGGCGCGGTGGCCTACGAGATCTACCAGGAGCGCGACGAAGACGGCGTCGACGAATATCGCTTCCGGCTGCGGCGCAGGTTCGCCGACGGCGTCCTGCTCAGCAGCAGCACGCGCTACGCGTCGCCGCAGGCGGCGATCGAGGAGCTGCAGCGCGCGCTGCCGCTGGCGGAGACGGCGGCGGGCTACCAGCGCCGGCAGGCCGGGGACGGCACGTTCTACTTCAACATCGTCGACGGCACCGGCGAGGTGGTGGCGCGCCGCATCGAGTACTTCGCCACCGCGGCTGAAAGGGAAGCGGCCATCGGCGAGCTGAAAGCGGTGCTCGCCGAGCATCACAGCGAGCGCTTGTGCGTCATCGAGAACATCCTGCTGCGGCCGCGCCCGGGATCGACCGACGCTTTCCTGCCGATCTGCGCCGAGCCGGGCTGCAGCGACGACTGCGCCGGCGACGATCCGTATTCGTACCGGCTGCACATTGTGCTGCCGGCCAATGCGCGCCGCTTCCGCGACCCCGCGTTCCGCCGCTTCGCCGAGGAGGTGATCCGCCAGGAGACGCCGGCGCACCTGCTGCCGAGGATCTGCTGGGTGTCGGACGAGCACATGGCGAAGGTCGAGTCCGCATGGCGGGCCTGGCGCGCGCTGCTCGAGGGCAGCGACACCACGTTCCGCGCCGACAAGCACGCGGCGCTGAGCAAGGCGCTGTACGAGGCGAAGAACGTGTACCTCGCGCAGACGCTCGCCGACTGCGCGGCCCCGGAGAAATTCGTGCTCGGGCGCAGCGCGCTCGGCAGCCTAGAGGAGGACGGCCCATGACCGAGAGCTTCCGCAACCTCGACACGATCGAGAGCGGCTACACGGTGTTCGAGAAGGACCAGGTGCTGACGCCGGAGCAGCTGAACGGGCTGGCCGGCTATCTCGACGGCCAGGAGCGCCTGTCGCGCGTCGCGCTGCTCGGCGTGGGCATCGCCTGCGGCTTCTGGCCGTCGCTGCAGGGCAAGCGCGTGCGCCTGGGCCATGGGGTCGGCACGACCACCGACGGCGACCTCGTGTTCCTGCCGCAGGCGACGTTCTACGACCGCTACAAAGCCTACGACAGCTCGGCGCCCAGGTACGCGCCCTTCTATCACGGCACGCAGATGATCCGCGCCTACGAGCTGGTGCGCGAAGGCGAAAGCGACAGCCGTGCGCTGGTGCTTTCGGGCTTCGAGGCGCGCGAGGGCGCGCTGCCCGGATCGCTGGCGGCAGTGCTGTACGTGGAAAGCACCCTGCGCGACGAGGACCTGTGCACCGGCACCGACTGCGACAATCGCGGCAAGGACTCGGTGCATACGCTGAAGCTGCTGCTGGTGGAGCGCAAGTCCGCCGCCGCGCTCGCCGCGCCGCTGGAGACCCCCGAGGGCGCCGCGCGCCGCCTGCCCGAGCCGGTGGTCGCGGCGCGCGCCGTGCTGCAGGGCGTCACCTCGGAAGCCGCGCTGGCGAAGCTGTACCGCGACGCCTGCACCCTGACCCATGGGCGCCTGGTCGCCGCTCTCGAAGGCCTCTACGAGCCCTGCAAAGGATTCCTGCAGGATCTCGCCCCTGCCGACCCGGCGCCGCGCTGGCGCGCGACGCTGGAGACGATCGAGGCCGGGATGAAGAATCGGGATCGCGGCATCCAGTATTACTACGATTTCCTGAAGGACCTGGCGGAGACCTACAACGCCTTCCGCGAATCGCTGTTCGGCGACGTGGCGGTTTGCTGCCCGGATGTCGATGCCTTTCCCAAGCACCTGGTGCTGGGCGGCCTGGACCCGGCGCAGCGCAGCGCGGCCGAGCGCACCGGCTTTTTTCCCTCGCCCATGGTGAGCGACCGCTTCGAGCAGCGCGCACGGGCGCGCTTCCTGGTGTGCAAGATCGACACGCTGATCGCGAGCTTCGCGCCGCCGGCGACGGGCCAGGAGATCCGCATCACACCGAGCGCCTTCGAAGACCGCGGCCTCGAGGAGCGCGCCATTCCCTTCTACTACGCGCTGCGCGAGGACCTGCCGGTCCACCGCGCCTGGAGCTATGCGCTGTGGCGGCGCGGCATGGAGCGCCACAACTATTCCTATCACGCGGCGAGCTATGTTGCCGCCGGCGCCGCCGCCGACCCGCTCGCCGCGCAGATCGGCGCCTTCGATTTCTTCCGCATCGAGGGCCATCTCGGCTGGGACGTGCGCAAAGCGGCAGCGGGGCTGCGCGGGCAGATCAAGCAGCGCAACCTGCCGATCGACGTGGAGACAGTCCTCATCGGCAAGGAGCGCAAGCACGTAGTGTTCGACCGCCCGCACCGGTTCCTGGAGCTCTACAGGGTGCGCCACCTGATGCGCGCGGACCTCGCGGCCGGGGCGAGCGAGGCGAACGAGTACGGCAAGGCCTTCGCCGACCAGATCACCGCGGCGGCCGGCAAGGAGATCAAGGACGAGGACGTCGGTCCGAACGTCAGCCTGGTCGAGTACGCCTCGACGCAGAGGAACGCGCTCAGCGGTCAGGCGGCCAAGGTGAAGGACAAGCTCGGCAAAGCGGGCTATGCCGCCGTGCCGGACTGGCTCACCGACGTGGACCAAACCGCCGAGCTGATCGTGCAGTGGCGCGACAAGCTTGCGCCGGTGACCAAAGACAATTACATCTCGCCCTTCGACAGCTTCCTCGGCGGCCCGCAGAAGCGCTGGCTCGCCGGCTTCGAGGAGCTCATCCGTGACGCCGAGGAGAAGGAGGCCGACCGGCTGCTGCTTGCCGCGTACCTGGGCGAGCATCCGGGCCTCGAGCACTGCGCCGGCGTGCTGCGCGGCGGCACGTTCGTCCTGGTGCACGACGAGAGCCAGACGGTCATCGCCGACTTCATGCTGCCCTACCAGTGCTGCGAACGCCGCGACGCGCCGGCCGCGCTGCCGCCGCTCACGCTGCCGCCGCTCATGCCGCCGATCAAGCTGCCGACCGGAGAGCTTCCCGTGATCAAGTTCCCGCCGATCCGCCTGATGCTGCTCCCGGACAAGGTGGGTCTGGAGAAACTGCGCCTGGACCTCGTAGCCAAGGTGCAGAGCGACGTCCAGGTGCATCTTAAGTACTTCGACGTCTTCAAGGACGCGGTCGCCGCCACCAAGGGGACCGGCGCCACAACGCCGGCGGGCGTGCGCGCCGATTTCGCCGACCCGGTGCTCAACCTGCGCGTCGCCGAGACGAACTACCGCACGCAGGAAGTCGACCGCCTGCGGACCAACCTGCTCGATCCCGGGATCGACGAGCAGACGCGGACCAACGTGGAGAAGGAGCTCGAGGCGGCGCAGGACAGCCTCGCCACGGCGATCGTCAACACCACCGAGTACGTGGCGAGCAAGAACCTGGACGTGACGCCCGGCACGGAGGGCGCGCAGGTGCTGGCGATCACCTCCGGCAGCCTGGCGAAAGTGACCAACAGCACGACGCTCGCCAGCGTGGAGAAGAGCCTCACGACGATCGCGACCAAACCCGCCGTCAAGCCGCAGATCGCCGGCACGATCAACAACATGCTGATCGCGCGGGGGCAATGGTAGATGCCGGTTGCGGCGCACCGCGTGCGGATGCAGCGCTGGCGCGTCGCGTCGCGCTCGGCGGGCGAGGCGTTCGCCCTGCGGACCCGGCTGAGGGCGGCCGTGGAGCACGAGCTCGCGCCGGTGTTCGGCCGCGCCTTCGACGCCGCCGCGCCCGGCGAGGCGCTGCTACACATCCCGCGGCTCGAGCTGTGCCTGCGCGTACCCAACTTCGACGCGCTCGCCGGAGCGCTCGGCGAGGCGCTCCAGCGCGAGCTGCCCCTGCTCCCGCCCCGACCGCCGTACGCCGCGGCCGCCGGTCGGCTGTCCGTGCTGCTCGGCTACCTCGACAGCGGCACACTCGCCTGGCATGCCGCGCACGCCGACCAGGCTGCCATCACCCCGGAGCTGCGCGCTACGCTGCAGGCAGAGCTCGCCCTGGTCGCCGTACGGCGCGGCGCGTCCTTCGAGCGCGCGATGCGCTACTACTTCCGCCTGCTCCAGCTCCTGCCGCTGCAGCGCTGGCTCGAGCTCGCGGCCTTCATTGAAAGCGCGGCGCCACCCACCGCCACGCCGGCCCGCGTCCCCTCGGGAAGTTCCGGAACAGGAAAGCCGCAATGCGATCTGGCGTCGCTGCTCGAGCTGCCCGAGCAGAAATGGCTGGCCATCATCGCGCGCATGATCGTCGCGCACGGCCTGCAGGGCGTTCTCGCGCCGCTTGCTGCCGGGGACTTGGCGATTGCGCGCCACGATGTCCTGCGCCTCGCCGCGGCGCTGCTCGCCGCGGCGGCGAGCCCGCCTGAATCGCGCGGCTCCGCAACAGGCCCGGAGCCGGCCGCGGGCACTGCGGTCATGAAGCCGGCGGACAGGCAGAGCGAAGCGCCCTTGGCCGCCCCGGATGCGCCGCATGCCGCCGGGCACCGTGCGGCGCCCATGGAGCGACGGCTGTGGCATCCGCCAAGGGAGCGAACGCTCGCCGCCTCCGCTCCTGCACCGGCCAACGAAGCGATGCAGGTGAGAGGCGAAGCTGCGACGGCCGCGCGCGACGCGCGCGCCGCGGAGCACGCCGCCGCCACGCTTATGGCCGCAAGCGTGGGTCTGGTGCTGCTGCACCCTTTCCTGCCGCAGCTGTTTGCGACCTGCGGGCTGGTCCGGGATGGCAAGCTGCGCTCGGCGGCGCACGCCGCTGCGCTGCTGCACTGGCTCGCGACGGGGCGCGAAGAGGTGTTCGAGTTCGAGCTGGGCCTCGTCAAGCTGCTCCTGGGCCTGCGCCCCGACGCGCCGCTCGCGGTCAGCGAGGGCCTGCTCGGCGCGCGCGAGCGCGAAGAGGGTGAAGCCCTGCTCGGCGCCGCGCTCGGGTACTGGAAGGCGCTGGGGAACACCACGCCGGAGGGGCTGCGCGTCGCCTTCCTGCAGCGGCGCGGCGCGCTGCGCGAGGCCGACGACGGCTGGCGGCTGCAGCCGGAGAGCGAGTCCTATGACCTGCTGCTGGGGTATCTGCCCTGGGGCTTTGCGACGGTGAAACTGCCATGGATGACACGACCGCTGTTCACGGACTGGCCGACGCCCTGAGGGCGAACGCGGTCGACCTGGAGGCGGACCTCCAGTGGTTCACGCGCGTGCTCGATGCGCGCCTCAAGGACTATTTCGGCAGCGGCGAGGCGCCGCAGCCCGATCCGCTCCTGATCGCGCCGCCGCCGCTCGAACCCAGCCGCTCGGCCTACGCGCGCTTCGTGTGCGAGACGCGCATGCCGCCGAGCACGCGTCTGGTGCTCCTGCTCGCGCTCATCCCGCACGTGCGGCCGCAGCTGCTCGACGTGCTGTGGTCGCGCAACGAGGTCACGCAGCGCGGCTTCACCGAGTTCGGCGGCATGCAGGGCGCGAGCCACGGCGGCTTCATCCCCACCGGCGAGACCGCGGTATTCCTGCTCGCGGGCGACGAGCTCGCGGCGCGCTTGCAGATGGCGCGCCTGTTCGAGGGCGACCAGCTGCTCGCGCGGCACAACGTGGTGCACCTCTCGGGGGTGGCGCCGGGCGAGTCGGCGCTGAGCGGGGCGCTGGTGCTGTCGCGCGAGCGCCTGCACCGCTTCACCACGGGCCTGGAGCGCCGTCCGGCGTTCAGCAGCGACTTCCCCGCGCGGCTCATCCGCACCGAGCTCGGCTGGGACGAACTGGTACTGCCGGCGGCCACGCACGAGCAGCTCGACGAGGTAAAGCGCTGGATCCGCCACGGCGGCCGCCTGCTCGACGACTGGGGCATGCGCGACAAGCTGCGCCCGGGCTTCATCAGCCTGTTTCACGGTGCCCCCGGCACCGGCAAGACGCTCTCGGCGAGCCTGCTCGGCAAGCACTGCGGCTGCGACGTCTACAAGCTCGACCTCAGCATGATCGTGTCGAAGTACATCGGCGAGACCGAGAAGAGCCTCGCCAAGGTGTTCGACCTCGCCGAGCACAAGGGCTGGATCCTGTTCTTCGACGAGGCCGACGCGCTCTTCGGCCAGCGCACGCGCATCTCCGACTCGCACGACCGCTTCGCCAACCAGGAAGTGAGCTTCCTGCTGCAGCGGGTCGAGGACTTCAGCGGCGTGGTGATCCTCGCCTCGAACCTGAAGGCCAATATCGACGAGGCGTTCATGCGCCGCTTCCAGTCGGTGGTGCACTTTCCCATGCCGCGGCCGGCCGAGCGGCTGCGCATCTGGCGCGCGGCGTTCTCCAGCAAGGCGCGCCTGGAAGCCGACATCGATCTGCGGGCGATCGCCGAGAAGTACGAGCTCTCCGGCGGCACCATCATGAACGTGGTGCGCTACGCCTCGCTCGCCGCGCTCGCCCGCGAGAGCGACACGGTGCGCGTGGAGGATCTCGAGGAAGGCCTGCGGCGCGAGCTCCTGAAGGAAGGGCGCGCGCCCTAGGACCCCGCCTTGCAGACCCCCGCGCAGAGGCTCGTCAACCGCCCGCCGCAGCCCGTGCCGGCGGCGCTTGCGGTCGCGGCCGCGAGCCGGCCGGGGCCGGTGGTCGGCATCGGCGGGCTGCGCATGTACCGGATGCGAACCGGCAGCTGGATCAAGCTGCCGGAGGATATGACCGCCGAGCAGGCGGCGCAGCTCGAGGCGGAGGGCGCGGCGGCGGAGAAGGCGCTCGGCAAGGGTTCCCCGCCGCAGCCGGTGCCGGAGGTGAAGAAGCCGGCCAAGAAGGAAGCGCTGAAGGAGCCGCCCAAGCGGCGCCGGCGGCGCGTCGCTGCCGAGCGGGGAAAGGCGGCAGGCAGAGCGGCGGCCGCCGCCGCGGCGGGGCTGCTGAGTGCCGTGGGCAAGGGCACTGTGGCGCAATACCTCGCCTCGAAGGCTCTGCCGGTGCTCTCCAAAGGGCTCGCGGCGCTGGGACGGCTCAAGCAGAACGAGCAGACGCACGACGATGCCGGCGAGAAGCTGCGTAAGTCCGAGAGCGCGGTGGTGCGGCCGCCGAGCGAAGGCCAGTCGAAGAGCAATGCCGGCCAGGTGGAAACCGTCGACGAGCGCCTGCCGCCGATGGTGGAGGAGAACAAGGCCAAGGGCACGCTGCAGGAATCGCTCGCCGCGCACCTGCCGAGAAACATCGAGGCGGCGGACAACTTCCAGCAGCACAAGAAGGCGCAGCACATGAGCGCCGACGTGCTGGCCGTGGTGCAGGAGGACAAGAACGCGGTGGTCGGGACATTCGGCGCCATGGCGCACACGCCGGCGCCTGCCCCGCCGGAGCAGACGGCGACCGAGCTGCCGGCCGTCGAAGCGGCGCCCCGCACGGCGCCCATGAACCTCGGCCAGGGCGGCATCGCCGCCCTGCTCAAGGAGCACCTGGACCTCGGCGGCTATACCACGCAGGCCGACGCGCGGCTGAAGGAAGAGGGCGTCACGCAGGAGCAGCTCGACATGGTGGACAGCGGCGAGCTCGCCGAGGCCAACCGCGAGAAGAAGGGCATGGAGGTCGAGGCGAAAAGCGAGCCGCTCGCGGTCCAGCAGATGGCGAGGCAGGAAGCGGCGCAGGTCGACAAGGACCTCGCGCAGGAAGAGAAGCTCGGGCGCGATGCCATGCACGCGAAGCGCCGCGCCGGGCTGAACAGCACCGCCCAGAAGCAGAAGGGCACCAAGAGCGCGCTGGAGAAAAAGCGCGACGCAGTGGCGCGCGAGATCAACGGCCGCTACGAGAAAGCGCAGGCGAGCGTCACGAAGAAGCTCGACGAGCTCGAGAAGCAGTCCATGAGGCGCTTCGACGAGGGCAACGCGCGGGCGGCGAAGCGCTTCGAGGACAACGTCAAGCGCGAGCTCGACGCCTACAAGGCCGACCGCTACTCGGGCTGGTTCGGCTGGGCGAGGAAAGCGAAGGACTGGCTGCTCGGCATGGACCAGCTGCTGCGGGTCAAGGAGATCTTCGACCTCAACCGCGCCGCCTTCGTCGCCACGATCGACGCGCTGGTCGAGGCGATCGCCGCCGACCACAAGCGCGTGATCCAGGAGTGCAAGCAGGAGCTGGCCGACGCCCGCGCCAAGATCCAGGAGTACGTCGACCAGCTGGAGCCCGGGCTGAAGGACATCGGCCGCAGGGCGGCCGCGGACATGGGCGACAAGCTGAACGAGCTCGACCAGTTCATCGGCGAGCGCGAAAAGGAGCTGCAGGCGAAGCTCAAGGACAAGCAGAGCGCCGCCATCAAGGCCATCGACCAGAAGATCGAGAAGATGAAGGAGGCGATGTCGGGAATGCTGGCGAAGGTCGGCCGGCTGCTGCTGTGGGCGGCGAAGAAGTTCTTCAGCTGGGCGCTGGAGAAGTTCGGCTTCTCGCTCGCCACCATCGACGGCATCATCAACAAGGGCACCGCGGTGCTCAAGGCCATCTTCACCGGGCCGATCGCGTTCGTGAAGAACCTGATCCGCGCGGCGCTGACCGGCTTCGAGAATTTCGCCAAGAACTTCCTCACCCACCTGAAGAACGCGGTGTTCGCCTGGCTCACCGACTCACTGGAAGGCGTGACGCTGCCGGACACCTGGAACCTGAAGGGCATCCTGAACGTCGCCCTGCAGCTTGCCGGCGTCAGCTGGCAGCACGTCCGGCGGCGGCTGGTGCGGCTCATCCCGGAGAAGGTGGTGAGCGCGCTGGAGGAGGGCTTCGGACTGGTCAAGACGCTGATCGGCGAAGGCCCGATGGCGGCGTGGGAGCAGATCAAGGACATGGCTGGCGACCTCACCAAGGCGTTCCAGGACGCGGTGAGCAGCTGGATCAAGTGGAAGATCATCGAGGAGGCGGTCAAGGTCGTCGCCGCCATGTTCATTCCCGGCGCGGGCATCATCCGCGCCATCATCGCCATCTACGACACCGTCGTCTTCTTCATCCGCAAGGCGAAGGAGATCATGCAGATGGTCGGCAATTTCCTCGGCTCGATCGCCGAGATCGCCGCCGGCAACATCGGCGCCGCGGCCGCCGCGCTCGAGGACGGCCTGGCGCGCGGGCTGAAGCTGGTCATCGCCTTCCTCGCCAAGCTCGCCCGCATGGACAAGGTCACGCACGAGATCCGCAAGGCGATCGGCAAGATCCAGAGCAAGACCGAGCCGGTGATCGACAAGGTGGCGAACTGGATCGTGGGCATGGCGAAGAAAGCCGGCAAGCTGGCGGCAGGTGCTGCGCAAAAGACGGCGGGCGCAGTCATGCAGTGGTGGAAACGCAGAGTCCCGTTCAGGACCGAGTCAGGCAAGGAGCATTCAATCCTGCTCGAAGGACAGCCGCCTGCGACCAGGGTCGTGGTGCAAAGTGACCGGGCATACCTCGAGGACCTCGTGGCGGAGCTGGAGGGCTCGAACAAGACGGCGGCGGAGGCCCTGCGCAAGAAGATCGAGAAATGCATCGGCAACCTGGACAAGCTGGGTGCCCGGGGCAAGGTCGATGCGGAGGACGACGTCAAGGAGATGAACCGAATCGGCAAGGACCTCGACGACCATCTCGAGGCGATCGGCAAGCTGCTCGTGAAATCCAAGATCCTCGACAAGGACGTGCTCGATCTGCCCAGGCCGACGTACCAATTCGAGTTCTCAGACGAGCGCGCCTACGGGGCGCGGGTGGAAGGCCTTTCGGCCAACCGGCCGATGGGGTCGGCGCCCTACCAGAACCCCCTGGGCTGGAGCTACCTGCAGAAGAGCGGCCAGACGACCGACCGCGAGCCGTATTACCGGCGCCTGCACCTCATCAACCACCGCCTGGGCGGACCGGGCCAGCGGCAGAACCTGGTGCCGGGCTCGCAAAAGAACAACTCGAAAATGGAGAAGGACTTCGAGGCCCCGATCAAGGACCTCGTCGGGCACGAGCCGCTACAGGCGAAATACCGGGCCATCGTGACGATGCGGGTCAAGGTCGAGTACAAGCGAAGCGCCGCGATCAAGTCCACGACATTCTCATCGCGGGACTTTCCCTCGAAGATCGAGTGCAGCTACGAATACCAGGAAGCGCCGCGCAAGAAGAAGCAGTCGGGGGGAAGTCCCGTCGTGCTGGACGTGCCGAAGCCGGATTAGGCCGTCGAGGTCACCAGCCGCGGTGCCCCAAGTCTCCTAGTACGCGTAGTAGTGCTCGAACCGGCGCGCCTCCTGCGCGCGCGCCGCGATCTCCCGCGCCTCGAGCGAACGCACCACCGTCGTACGCTCTTCGATCGGCCGGGCGGCGGTCGCCGGCTCGAGGCGCAGCGTGGCGCGCGCCATCTGGCCGGCGAAGTGGCCGTTCCTGCCGCGCGTCTTCTTCTTCCAACCCCAGTAGTCGCCGTGGCCCGCGCCGCGGTTCTCCGTCTGCGACAGAACCGCGGTCGTGCTCGCGGACGCCCACAAGGCGAAGCCGAGTGCGCACGGCAGCACGCCTTCGTCGCCCCAGGCCAGCGTCTGGCCGAGCGGAAAGGTGCCGCCCAGCACCAGGTCATGCTCCGAAAACAGGCTGAGCCACTCGTCGCCGATGCTCTCGGCCGCCCAGCCCAGGCCGCCGTCCGAGTTTTGCTCCAGCTTGAACGTCGGCACGGCCGCGGCGAAGAAAGCGACACGCGAGACGCGTGTTCGGCAGCGGGCGCGGCGCATCGCCAGTAGGGTTTCCATGACGACGCGGCACCCGAGCGAGTGCGCGACGAAAGCCACTTCTTCCAGGTTGCCGGCAGCACCGACGGTGTCTCCGCCCCCTCCCAGCCGTTCGATGATGCCGGCGAGCAGCCCGCCGGTGGTGCGTGCATTGCTGACGGCGCCCATGTAGAAGAGCGGCGAGGCGATGGACCAGTCCGCGTCGCCCGCCCAGTACACCCGCATCACCTCCCAGCCCAAGGCGTAGTCGCTCCTGCCGGGCAGGCCGGCAAGCTGGCGCTGGATGCCCTCGAACGCCGCGAAGGCCTCGTCGGCGGCCGACTCGTCGTTGTTGTAGCCGTGCACCAAGAACAGGATCCGGCGCGGCGCGAGCAGCGTCACCAGCTTCGCCTCGGACGGCGGCTGCGGCTCGCCGCCCGACGGGCGCGAGCGCAGGCTGAGCGCAGAGCTCACTTCAACCCTTCACTTGCCGCGCGAATCCCGACAGGCCGGAAACCAAGTCCTTCGCGAAAGGCGATGTCAGGCCGGCTACGAGCGACATGGCGATGAACACGGGAACCAGCTCGGGCCTGCTCGTTCCCTGCGAAACGACCAGCGCGAGGAATGCCAGCACTGCGCCGGCCGAGGTGGCAACGATCTGATTGGCGCGCGACCAGCGATAGTGCACCTCGGTTTGCAGGGCGTCGAGTTGGCGGGCGACCAGGTTCTGCAGCCGTGCGCGCGCCTCAGCCCCGGCGCGCAGCGCCTCGTGCGCCGCCTCTGCGCCCTCGCGCCGCAGTGCCGCGGCCTTCAACCACAACTGCGCGTCGGAGACCTGCTGACCGTCCTGCGCGGGCGAGCCGTGGGCCGGCCGGCGCGCGGTCAGAAGGCGGAACATCTGCGGATAGCGGTCGGGAAAATCCAGCGTCATGTTGGTCGCCGACTGGATCTGCGCCATCAGCTTCTCGACGGGTTGGTCGAACACCGCCCGCTTGGTGGCGTAGCCGCCGGTCAGCAGCTCCAGAAACTCGCCCCAGCACGGCGAGCCCCTGGTGCCGTCGAGGCGGAAGATGTCAACCGCGCTGTATCGCGCATCGCGCTCCACCCAGCGCCGCATCTGGTGCTCGTGGAAGCGCCGTCGCGCATACGTCAGCGCCTTGACGAGCTCGAGCAGCGCCATCACGATGGTGCCCACCGTCGCTGCGAAGACCGCGTAGTCGAGCGTGGAAGAGCCGATTCCGTTCAATACTTCGAGGGCTTCCTTGAGCTGCTGCGGGCCGTTCATGGTCCCTCCTTCTGGTCGAGCGACGTCGTCGCTTGGGGGAATTCGGACTGATTCGCGCCCATTGGCAGACCGCGCCTCAAAACCGGATCGGCCGCCGGTCGTCGAGCTGCTTCAGCGTGGTGCAAAACATCCGGTCCTGCAGGTACTCGGGCTCGTAGCAGCGCACGTCGTAGTGCACCCAGGTGGGCGCGATGTGCGAGGGCTCCAGCGCCTTGCGGTTGGCCGCGTCCCAGCCGATCTGCGCGTGGGCCGTCTCGACCAGGCGGCCGCGGATGGCGTCGCACTTGAGCATATCCTCGCGCTTGCTCTCGCCGGGCCGCAGCGGGATGTCGAGGTCGATGGCCTTGCCGTGGTGGTTGGTGCTGGCGCGGCCGTGCTGCTTGTTGTCCACGCTGCAGCGGTAGCCCGAGGAAATGACGAACTTGTGCCGGGGCAGGTAGAAGAACGCCGCGCGCACCGCCCACAGCAGCATGCGGTGCACGCCCGGGTACTCGTAGAGGTGGAACGCTTCCACCTTCGGCTTGCCGGCAGCGTAGCTTGCCTTGAAGCGGCGCTTGCCGAAGCCCTTGCACTCGCCGCAGCGGCACTTGAGCGCCTTGAAATCGATCGGGAAGCGCCGCGCGAAAGCGTCGATCGCGCGCAGGGTCGCGCGGTCGGCGACGCCGGTGGGCGCGATCTCCATGAAGTCCTTCTGGAACGTCATCACCTGCCGCTCCGTGCCCGGGCCGAAGTCGCCGTCGGGCACGGTGCCGCGGAAGCCCGCGAGGCGGATCTGCAGCTCCTCGACGTCGGGGCCCTTGCATCGGCGCTTGAGCTCGCGCGCGCCGTACGGGAAGTCCATGGCCGGCTACTCCTGGAGTGAACTGGCGCGCGCCTTGAGCTTCTCCAGCAGGCCGTCGATGATCCGGCGGCTCTCTGCATAGTTGGCGGCCTGCTTTTCGCGCTCAGCCTTGAGGGTGCAGGGTAGTGGCTGAGCGGGCGCCGGGCTGGCGCGCTTGCCTTTCCTGCACGCCTCGTCGTAGAGCTCGATCACTTGGTCGAACTTCAGCGCGATGTGACGCTGCTCTCCGGATGCCGCGGTGGCGAGGCGCGCGGTCTCCTCGGAGAAGGGTCGCAGGTCGGGAGTCGCGCAGCCGGCGAGCAGGCCGCAGGCAAGGGCGACCAGCACCGGCGTGCGCGCGCACCTCCCATCGGATGATGGGCACTTGCTTCGTGCCAGCATGGAGCCCCCGTGGGCGACATTAGATACCTGCCCTCGCCGCAGGTAAAGAATTCTCGCGCCGCGCCGGACGTCGAGATACGCACGACTTCGCTGCAACGGCCGCGCATCTGGGAAACAGATATCGCCCATCGAGATGGGTGGCGCAGCCGCGATCGCCAGAGCGTCGGTGGCCGCAAAAAGGCAGGAAGCGGTGGCCGATCGGCGCATAATCAATGCAGGGGGCAGCCGATGAAGAGTGTTCTGCTATTCGGCGTTGGTTGGATTCTTCTGTTTCCTCAGCTTGCCTCCGGCGGGCCCTTGTACGGCACGATCAGGATCGGCCAGGCGCCGGCGGCGCAGGTCGAAATCCTGGTCGAATGCCCGGCGACGGGCAGCCGTCAGGCGTTGCGAACCCGCGCTGTGACCGACTCGAGGGGAAGTTTTTCCTTGCGGGTGCAGGCCAGCGGCCGCTGTCTCATGCGCGTCAGGCGCGACGCCCTGCAGGGAGAGCCGTTCGAAGTGTTCGTCGCCGACAACCCGATACGCTTCGACGTCGTGCTCGACAACGAATTGAAGCGGGTGCGCTGATGGCCCCTGCTCCCGACTCGGGTGGCGGCAGCGAGGGCACGCCGAAACCGCAACCGGCGAAGGAAGCCGAAGCAAAGGGCGGCAGGGCGCTGGAATGGATCAAAGCGATCGGCATGCCGCTCGCCACGATACTGGTGACGGGTGTCGGCGGCTGGTATTTCACCATTCTCACCAAGGACCGCGAGGCACGCGAGAGCAACGAGCGCCTGTACGCGCAGCTGCTGACCCAGCGGGAAGAGTCCGACGCGATGATCCGCAAGGACATGTTCCGTGTGGTGATCACGGATTTCCTCGAGGGCTCCAAGCAGGCGGACTGGAGCAACAAGGTCCTGCAGCTCGAATTGCTGGCGAGCAACTTCAACCAGTCGCTGGATCTGGCGCCATTGTTCAAGGACATGGCCCGCCGGCTGACGAGGAACGCCGCGTTGCCGGAGCGGCTTGAGTTGAGAAAGCGGCTGGATGCCACGGCCGCCGACCTGATCTTCAGGCAGGTGACCAGTCTTGCGCGGCGCGGCTATGCGGAATTCACGCAGGTGCGCCTCGGTGGCTGGGAGGAGAAGGTCGGCACGCCGTACATCGACGCGCGGATCCCCAAGTCGCGTCTCGTGCCCCCGGGTGCCTCGGCGCCGGTTGCGGACGCGGCGGAGATTCGCTTTTCGGTCGAAATCATCGGCGTCAACTTCGAGGAGCGGGAGGTCGAAGTCCGGCTGCAAGTGGATTTTCCCGGCGGGGTTGATCGGGACGTCGACCGGCACTTCTGGGTCGGCCGGTACGACTTCCCGATGCTCGACAACACGCAGCTCTCGGACGGGTTGCGCGCCTCGGTCGTGTTGACTGAATTCTTTGTGCCGGAAAACAAGTCGGAGAGAGTGGCGAACAGCTTCTTGAAGCTTCACCTCGTCGTCTTTCCGGCGGCAAGCGCGAGCTTCAAGGAGCGCCAGGACTACGACGACATCCTGCTCGACATGCTGCGCGCCAAGGGCAGATCCTCGTCTGAGGGGGGAGGGCAGCCATGACGGCCATCGTGCACCCACGGCGCGGCGCCGTGGCTCAGGCGCTCGCCGGTTTGCTCATCGCGTCCGCATCGTGCCCGTCACTCGGACAAGCCGGCGGCGGCGACGGACTGGAAGTGCCGGGGGAGGGCCAGGGCGCCGCGCTCACCGTCGTCGTGACGGGCGCCGGCATGCCCGTGGCTGAGGCCGAGGTCAAGATCACGTTCCCGCCGGGTGCGGGCGGCGAAGCGATCCTTCCCACGGATCGGACGGGACAAGCCCTGTTCAGTTCGTCCGGAACCGGGGCTGCGACGGTGCGTGTGGTGGCGACCGGCTGGATGACCGTTCTGCGGGAAGTCGTGCTCACGCAGGGACCGCAGCAATTGACCATCAGGCTCGACGCGTTGCGAAACGACAAGTAATCTGGGGGCAGCATGGCACCACGGCGATTCATCGTCTGCTTCGACGGTACCTGGAACGCGCCTGACAAGGGCGCGAACCCGACCAACGTCGTCAAGATGGTGCGCGCAGTCCTGAACGAGGCGGCCGGCGTCAGCCAGGTCACCTACTACGGCAAGGGCGTCGGCACCGGGAATGCGCTCGACCGGGTCGCCGGCGGCGCGTCCGGCGAGGGCCTGACCGAGAACATGGTCGACGGCTACCGGTTTCTCGCCAACAACTACTCGGACGACGACGAGATCTACATCTTCGGCTTCTCGCGCGGCGCATACACCGCCCGCAGCCTGGCCGGATTCATCGGGCTCGCGGGGATGATCTCGCCGCTCGAGCTCGGAGGCGGTCTGGCGCGCGCCATCAAGCTCTACCGGGACACCGCGCTCACCCGGGAGCAGAAGCTCGAGGCGCTCCGCGGCCTGGCGCGAACGGAGGACGTGCCGATCCGCTGCGTGGGCGTCTGGGACACGGTGGGCTCGCTCGGCATCCCCGGCGATCTCGGGCGCCGCCTGCTGGGGTCGAGCTTCGACTTTCACGACGTGCAGCTCAGCCCGAAGGTGGAGGTCGCGCTGCACGCGGTCGCCGTCGACGAGAAGCGCAGCGCCTTCGCGCCTACGCTGTGGGTCCAGCCGAAAGACGAGCCGGCCCCCGGCGGACAAGTCGTCGAGCAGGTATGGTTCCCGGGCGCGCACTCGAACGTCGGCGGCTCGTATGCGGACGCAGGGCTTTCCGACGTCGCCCTGGACTGGATGGTCAAGCGGGTGAGCCGCCTGACCGGCCTGGGCTTCGACCCGGATTATCTCGCGCAGCATGTCAAGCCGAACGCGCTCGGCAAAGGGGTGGAGAGCCGGTCGGCGCTCTACAAGGACAGCGTGCTCTACCCTTACCAGCGCTTGATCAATCAGGTCATCCCCAAGGGCGAGGGATTCGGCGAGTGGTTCAGGAGCAAGTTCCCCGCGCTCGACCGGCGGAATATCCCGCCGGAAGGGCTGCAGACGCTCAATGAGAAACTCCATGTGGCGTGCCTCGAGCGCTGGGCCGAGCCCGTCATGCACGACTGCCCTGAGGACAAGGACGGCGAGCGGGGTGACTACCGGCCCCCCAACCTGGCGGCGGTCATTCGCGCGCAACACGAGGGTCGCCCGGTGCCCGTCGTGGGCTGGGATGGAGAGGTCCTGGCCGAGAGCGCGGCTCCCTGGCCCCGGCTCTAGGCGCGGGCCCTCAGCGGCGCAGCTCCCACTCGTAGCCGACACCGAACAGCAGTGTCCAGCCACCCGTCGCCGCGGCGAGCGGCCAGCTCGCCGGCTCCGGTATGCCGAAGTACTGGAACCGCAGGTCCGGCGTGATCGCCCCGCCGCCCGTCCTGCGCGTCACGCCGCCGCCGGCGCTGAACGTGTCAGAGTAGAGGGTCTGCGACACCAGCGTCACGGGGCCGGCATCGCCGACGAGGAACTGGGACGCGAAAGCCCCTACGCTGAATCCGTAGCGGGATGCCGGCGGCGTGGCGTCCTCGGCGAGCGACGGCGCAGCCGGTAGCTGGGCGCAAATGAACACCAGGAGTGCGGCGATCTTCCGCTGCCGGCTGGTTCGCGATTGCCACATGCGACGCACCTCCTGAATCGCACTCATAGCTGAATTTCCGCCGCGGCTCTTGATCTGGCTTCGAGGTCCGTGAGATGGCTGCCCACCACGCTTGCGGCCCCTTGTCGACTACACTTGATCCATCGCTGGGAAGGCAGCCTCGTGGCGGAAATCCTCGGTCTCGGCCTTTCGCACTACCCGCCGCTCTGCCTGCCGGACGCGGACATGGCGGGAATCCTGCGCTGGACGCTGCAGGATCCGTCGATCCCCGCGAAAGAAAAGGATGTCGCCCACTGGCCCGCGCCGATGCGCGCCGAATGGGCGGACGACTTCGGCGCGCGTGCCGCGGCCGCGCACCGCCAGGCGCTGGTGAAGGGCTTCGAGCGCGTGCGCGCGGCGCTCGACGCTTTCAAGCCCGATGCCGTCGTGATGTGGGGCGACGACCAGTACGAGAACTTCAAGGAAGACCTGATCCCGCCGTTCGCGGTGCTCGCCTACGACGATCTCGACCTCTACCCCTGGAGCCACGCGCAGGGCTCGTCGATGATGACGGGCAAGACCAACGTCTGGGGAGAGGATGCGTCGAAGCACTACCGCCTGCGCGGGCGGCCCGACATCGCCCGGCACCTCGTCACGGGGCTCCTCGAGCGCGAGATCGACGTCGCCTACGCCTACAAGCCGCTGCATCACGGCAGCCTGGCGCACGCGTTCACCAACGCGATCCTGTACCTCGACTACCACCGCCAGGGCTACGAGCACCCGACGATCTGCTTTCCGCTCAACTGCTACGGGCGGCGCGTGGTGTCGGCCAGGGGGTTCCTCACGCGCATGGACGCGGCGCTCGAATTCGATCCGCCCTCGCCTTCAGGCGCTTCATGCAGGTCGGCGCGGCGACGGCGCGCGTGCTGAAGGAAAGCCCTTGGCGCGTAGCGCTCGTTGCCCCCTCGAGCTGGTCTCACGCTTTTCTCTGCGATCCGACCTGGCGGTTGCGCCCCGACACTCCGGCGGACCGGCGGCTCTACGAAGCAATGCGCGCGGGTGATTACAGCGCGTGGCGCGAGACGCGCCTGAAGGCGGTCGAAGACGCGGGCCAGCAGGAGGTGCTAGACTGGTTCGCGCTCGCCAGCGCGATGGCGGAGCTCGGCGCGCGCCTCGAGTGGAGCGAGTTCGTGGAGACGCACGTCTTCAACTCGAACAAGGTGTTCGCGGTCTATGTGTCCGCTTGAGCAGCGCTCTTGATCTGGATCAAGCTGTTCGAGCCGCGACGGTGTAAGTAGGTCTGCGGCGGGCTGCGCCAGCACGGTTGCCCGGCTAGCTTGGCGCCGCTGCGGTCTTTCAGTGGGCAGCATCGATCCCTTAGACGGGAAGGAGATGAGACGATGTAAGCGAGCAAGCTGTGTGCAACTGCCGTTCTGGGGCTGGGCGCAATGCTGGCGGTCTCCCAGGCTTTGGCACAGGGGTTCTATATCGGCGGCAGCGTTGGCGAGAGCGATGCTGACGACGGCAACGCCATTCCCGACCTGATCACGTCGGGTCCAGTCGACGGCAAGGACAGCGGGATGAAGTTCTTCGGCGGGTACCAGTTCAACCAGAATCTCGCCGTGGAGCTCGCCTACGTCGATCTCGGCAAGGTTACTTACAGCGGAATGTTCGGCGCCTTATTCGTCACGGGCGGCACCGTCAAGACGTCGGGCTTCAATGCTTCCGTGGTTGGCACTTGGCCGCTGAATCCGAGCTTTTCGCTCTTCGCCAAGGCCGGATTGTTCGCCTGGGACGCCAAGGCGCGGGACGTGACCGGCGGCGTGCCGTTCTCGGGCAGCGACGACGGCGCGGACCTGTCCTTGGGGTTCGGCGGCGCCTACAGCTTGACGAAGAACTTCAGCTTGCGGGCGGAATGGGAGCAGTTCGAGGCGGTCGACAAGATCAGCCTGCTCTCCATCGGCGTCGCGTACAAGTTCTGATGACCGTGGCGCAGTAGCGAAGTAACGCGGCAACGATGTAACACCGGGTGACGGGCGACCCGTCCCTCGCAAGACCCCGCTTCGGCGGGGTTCTTGTTTTGTCGCTAGCCCGCGATTGCCATCCCCGAAATCGGGCGCCGGAGGGCGCTCATAAGGCCCGAGAATACCCGTGGGGTCGCCAGTTCGAGACGCTCACTCCGCCACCTCCACCTTGATCCAGAGCACGCGCCCCGCGCGCCCGGCGTCCTCGTAACCAATCTCGACGCGCCGGCCCGCCCGCAGATCGTCGAAGCCGCCGCCGGTCGCCGTGCGCTTCTGGCGGCTGCGATCGAGCCAGATCGGCGTGCCCGCGGGCGCGTGCACCGTGGTGCTGCCTTCGGGTGTGGCGAGCGAGAACGAGCGCGCGCCCGGGTCCACGCCCTGCACGGTGCCGATGCGCGTGGTCTTGCCCGAGGCGCCCGGCGACTGCCCGATGGGGATGTAGCGCTCGGTCTCGCGCTGGCCGTGCGCGAAGGATTGCCCGAGCAGCGCGCAGGCA
>Ga0214472_10000700_pt1 | contig 40820 bp, 45 predicted proteins | sample RVTome_6_FD_207662 | JGI IMG/M metagenome (GOLD analysis project Ga0214472, IMG submission 207662) | Soil microbial communities from uranium-contaminated site in the Upper Colorado River Basin, Wyoming, United States - RVT140D175 | ecosystem: Environmental > Terrestrial > Soil > Contaminated >...
GCGCCGCTTAAAAAGTTGTCTACACTAACGCACAGAAAAAAAGGATGACTTCACAATAAGTACCCCTGACCTATAGATTTGTCAAGAGCTGTCCCGCTTGGCCAGCCGCTTTTCAGTTGCCCCCACAGTCGCCAGTGTCCCCTCAGTGTCAGCTTGAGGGGTTCGCGTCATCGTCGATGTCCCTACAGCATCTCCGCACGCTGGTGGCGCAGGTGGTGATTCATCGCGCCTTCCGCAGTTGGGAAGGGCTCTAGGAGCTGAAGAATTTTTGCGGTGAACGCCGTGGCCTGCAAGTCACCGCTGGCGTGACGCTGAAGCGCCTCACCCGCTGTCAACCAGAGCTGATCAACGGCTAGAGAGGTCTCGGGTAAGGCTGAGACGCCGGACGGTACACGGGTGAGAAAGCAGCGTGTGGAAAAACGCGGGGAAGACGTTGCCGGCGAGAGTCCGTGGGCGAAGTAAACCAATAGATCGGTGGCCAACCACCGCTCTAGCTCATGCATCATGTTGGGGAAATTTGTATCCCCTTTCTGCCAAGCCCGGCGTTGCCATACCAACGTATGCAAGTCATTTGCACTGGGTTCCCACAACCTCCCGTCTCCATAACGAGCCAAAAGGAAATCAGCTTCTGCGAACGTTTGCCGCAGGGCTGCAATCCAGAAGCCTAGTGCGCGTGACGACGGCTCCACATCCGGCATACGGAGGGCAGCCTCTTCTGCAGTCACCCCAGGCGATAAGGCCAGGGCAGCCGGAAGGCAGTCGAAGGGTTCCAGGACCCCCCCCGGAAAGCTGTACTTGCCCGCATCGAAGCCACTATCCGAGCGGCGTTTGACGAGTAAAACTTCCGGCTTTGTGCCTGCGCCAGGCAGATCGCGCAGCAGGACAAGCATCGCAGCATCTTGGAGTATGGTCGCCATAACGGTCCTCTGTACGCAGCGTTTATTCCACTCAGGCGCCTCTCGAACGTTTCAGTGCGGATATGACTATAGGGAGAGAACTGTAACAGGTCAAGAGGCGTGGCGTGGGAGGCGCGGGCCAACCTGCCCGCCAATCTTCACAAATGATGTATAATCTCAGACATTCACATCGAGATGGATGACACACAGGGCGAATCAATATGGAACAAATCGAACTAAACCGCTACGAAGTCACCGGTATCCTGGGCTCCGGAGCCGACTACGAAGCTCGATCTGCGGTGGATCGTGAAACCGGCGCACAGGTGGTCCTCAAACGGCCTGAACCCCAGATGATACGTCGCCAGATGCACACGAATATCGAGGCTCGCACGGATCGTCTCTTACAGGTGTATGAGGAAGTCGGACATACCATTGCGGCCCTCGTGCCGATTGTGGGATACACCGAGCGGGCCAACCACGATGCTTACTTTGGCGATGACTTGGGCAACGACTACCGGGTGTTTGTTGCCGAACGTGCGCCAGGTATTCCGCTGGTGGGAGACGTTAAGGCCCGCTTTACCGGCGTTCCCATTGGCATTGGCCAGAACCTATTTACGCTTTTTCCGCTGCTCCGCTCAGGGGATCACCCGCCTTTTGCTATTCATCAGCAACTGTTAGGTGTCGAAGAACAGTTTTTCAACGCCGGGTATATTCTGTTGGATTTACGGCCCCAAAACGTCTTTTATCAGCCGGACGCTGGGCGCATTAGCGTGATCGACTGCGGTGCCCTCATCGACCTCAATGGCGTTGCCGACAGCGGGCGGCGGAGCCCGCAGGATATCCACGATTTTTATCTAGAAATGCTCAAATTCTATACGACGCCACAAGCCCCACCGATGCAAACCCGCGGCTACCGCGACCCCTATGGATTGCGACCTGTGACGAACTTTGAGCGTGAACTCGATGAGATGGCGCGCCAATTCAAGGACGCAGCAGACGAAACAGTGCAAGGTGCTGCGCAAACTCTCATTGACCAGATCCGTCAGCGTGCCTATACGGCATTCGAGGATTTTCGACGAGACTTGTTTGCCTACCTGGAGACGGTGAGCGCGTATCATCAATCCCTGCCCGACTTCGCTGAGGCACAGCAAGTATGGTCTGAAGCGCTCGACTGGCTCCGCGATGACTATTGGCAGCGGTATCTCTTTCGTCCAGAGACCGACCTGGCCGGATTGACGCGCTAACGAGGAATGCGGATATGCTGACGAGTACAGTAGCGATTTTGCACGACAACGCCGCGCACGGTGAGGACCACTATCTCGTGCGAAGTCTCGACGAGCACAGCACCCTCGATGCCGTGATGGATGGGGTGACCGGCCGCGGCGGCCGAGAGGCCAGCCAGGAGGTGGTCAAGGCCTTGTCCGGTGCGTCGCCGACGTCGCCGGAGGCGGTGGTGGCCGTGCTGGAAGATCTCAATCAGCGATTTTACCAGATGAGTCTGGGGCGGTTTTTATTGACCACTGCCTCTGTGGCGTTGTGTCTCGGTGACCACTTGCACGTTGTGAGTGCCGGAGATAGCCCGGTTTGGCTCATCCGCCCCGAGGCCGCGCAACTGCTATCGAGTGACGCACGCGGATTTGTCCATACCGGCGTCACTCGTGCCCTCGGGATGCAAAAAACGCTGGGACAGCTCCACCGGGCTGATGTCAAAATCGTGCCTGGCGACCGGTTGGTCCTGGCCACCGATGGCATCACTGATAATGTCACCCACGACGAATTGGTGGACATGGTTCGGTGTGCCGCGTCACCGGATGAGGCCGTCGAGAAGATACGGGCCCTGATCGCCTCACGACGGGCCAAGGGGGTCTTGCCGGAGCAGCTTGGCGGCCGTTTTCGCCATGATGATCAGACCGCCATTCTGCGGTTTTTTAGCGCGGCAACGTAGCCGCAGCACGGTTTTCAGGGGGCACTCGCAGGTGCTTTTTTTCCTTGAGAGGGTCGTCTTTTTGTGCTCAGATGCCTCCACTGCGCTGCTCCTAAGGGGGGCGGCTAGGGCTATTGCCGTATACGGTGGTGCATTAACCAGGAGGAAGGTTCGATGACGAATGAGACCGGTCCCAGACCATTAGTGGTGCAACCGAATGAGGCGGAGAGCTACTGGCAGCCGGTGCCGGCCAATGGCTTCGTGGAGGTGCATGTCTCGCGCCATCATCATCAGACGGTGAATCCCTTTGAATCCGGTATTCAGGAAGTGGCGCCCGGATGCTTTGTCCGTGAGCACGCCCATGAGCCTCATGAGGAGCTGATTCTGGTGATGGAAGGGGAGGGGGTAGCCATGGTGGACGATGAAGAACACCCGATGCGCCCCGGCACCACCCTCTATCTGGCGCCGACCCATTAGACGTTTCTTTATTGCTTTACGGCGCCCGTACCGATGAGATAGGGGTACCGCATCTATACCTCGTACCCTCCCATCGCACGCAAGAATCATCGACATGGATATCAAACGCCTGGCCACTCACTTCGTCAGTCGCATTCTCGTTCCAGCCTTGACGTACACGCTTTTGGAAAAGCTGACTACACACGTTGTCGTTGCTCTTGGCGGGGCTGTCGCGGTGGTAGCGTTCGCCTTTTGGATCCCGTCTGTCAGCACCGGGTGGCAAACGCTGGATCACCTGATTGAGCGGCTGCGCAGCCAACGCCGGGGTCGCTATGTCAATGAGATGTGTGCGTTCCTCAATGCCTACCTAGAGATTCTGACAAAATATCCGCCCGCGTTAATGCCCGAGCGCCTCGCGCATTGCATCGACGCACAGATCGATGTCTTTGCCCATACCTTCGAGTCGTTGCAAGGGCGCCGCACCCAAGGTTATACCACCCGTTACGATATGATCCGGGGGCTGCGTTTCCGCTACTGTGACTTTGAGGATTGGCCCTTAGGGGCGTGTGAGGCGTGGTGGATGGCGTTCCTGTCAGATCTGTTGCAAATACCGGATAACCCGATGCAACGGGCGTTGCAACTCGGCCGCGATCAGGCCGATGCCCATTTGTGGCAGTATCATCTCGAAACGGCGGAAAGCCGCTGCGATCGCGCCTTTGAGCAAGCCCTGGCGCAACACCCTGTGCTCCAACACATTCAGGCTTGCGATGCGCTCCGTCAACGCGTCATCGCCATTCTCCAATTGGATAGGGTTCCCGGGCAAGCGCAATTGCAGACTGCGCTGCAACAGCATCTGGCATTCGAATCCGAGTATGACGTCCATGAATTCATTGCGCTTTTGCGCCACGACGTGGTCGCAGATGCCGTGCGGTCTTTTCTCATCACGCCGGCCTCAGTTTGACCTCCTCCCACCACCTTACGGTGGGGGATTCCAGACCACCGGCTTTGCCGGTGCTATTGGTTCCTGTTTCAACGACGATGCCCGGAGGGTTTTTGCTTGGTTATCGCGTTTATGCCCCACAAGGGGGCTTTTACGGTTGCGAGCCAACGCCCAAACCCCCCAAGGTCTCATAAGTCTCCACAGGCGTGACTTCGGGACGATCCGGCCCTAGACCACGAATGGTGGGGCCATTATACGCGGAAGTGATGGCGAGTCAATTACTTTTACGCTTGACTAAGACAATTTTTGGCCCTTTGGGCCAACGCCCTTATATCTCCCAGCTTACGCAAGGAGCCTTACGGGCGCGAAAAGTAATGAATCGCAACCGAAAAAATGCCAGAATAGCGTGTCGCTCTAGGAATTACTTTGTATATTTCAGTCCGCCGAATCGCCTTAACATTGGACTAGATACGCGCTATCATGCCGGAAAAAGAATTATCTTATACTTAATTTGGCATCTAGCGCGTGCTTTTAGAGACTTAATTGGTCTATGGGCAGATGCCTCGAGCTGGCTGCACGCTGGTGAGGCGATTGATACCACGTGCCGCGACGCGCAACATGCATGGTGAAAAGAGGGATTGAGACACGATGGCCGCTGACATGATTGCGACTCAGCAACCGCAAGTACCCTGGCGCCTTGGCGTCGACGTCGGGGGGACGTTTACCGATCTCGTGCTGGCCGATGCCACGGGAGCGACTTGGGTGGCGAAGGTGCCATCGGTCCCGGCCGACCCCAGTCGGGGGGTACTGTCGGCGGTACAGCGCCTCGCTGCCGATCTGGGGATGACGCAGCAGCACGTGCTCGAGCAGTGTGCGCTGTTTGTACACGGCTCGACGATCGCGACCAACACCATGCTCGAGGGCAAAGGGGCGCGAGTGGGCCTCATCACCACCGAGGGATTCCGCGATGCACTCGAGATTCGCCGAGGCTTGCGCGAAGACCAGTTCAACCACCGCCAGCCCTACGCCCCGGTTCTGGTGCCGCGCTATCTGCGCAAGTCGGTCCCCGGGCGCATCGACGCTGACGGCACGCAACACCAACCCCTCGATCTCAGCGGACTTGACGACATCATCGCGGTTTTCGAAGCGGAGGCCGTCGAAGCGGTTGCCGTGGCGCTGATGAACAGCTTTCTCGACGATCGCCACGAGCGGGCCGTCGCCGACGCGCTCGCCAAGAAGTGGGCGGGTGCGTGGATCACCACGTCGGCTGCGGTCTCTCCTCTGATGGGAGAGTATGAGCGCACCTCCACGGCAGTGGTGAATGCCGCGCTCTCGCCCCGGATTGTCGCTTACCTCCGCTCGCTCGATAGCGAGCTGGCCGAGCTTGGCCTCAGGCACCCGATCCTGCTGGTGCAGTCGAACGGCGGCGCGGCGTCGGTGAACCAACTCACCGAGCGCCCGGTCAGCCTGCTGCTCAGTGGCCCGGCAGCTGCCGTTGGTGCTTTGAATCTCTACCGCCAAGCAGTGGACCGGGCCGGGGCAGCCGCTGGAGATGAAGGCAATTTGATCTCCATGGAGATTGGCGGGACCTCGTGTGACGTACTGCTCATGTCGGGCGGCGAGGTTGCCACCCGCGACGATGTAATGATCGCCGGTTATCACGTCTCGACCCCGGCGATCGATATTCACACCGTGGGTGCAGGGGGGGGGACCATTGCCGGGGTTGATGGCGCCGGGATGCTGTACGTCGGCCCCGAAGGCGCGGGTGCTGACCCAGGCCCGGCTTGCTACGGGCGGGGCGGCACCCGGCCGACCGTCACGGACGCCCAACTGGTTCTCGGCCGTCTGCGGCCTGGAAAATCCGTCGGTGGCACGCTCGATCTCGATCTCGATGCGGCCCGTGAAGCCATCCGTGCCGAGGTGGCAGAGCCCCTCGGACTCTCGATTGAGGAAGCTGCCGCCGGGATGATTAACCTGGTGGAGCAGCATTTGCTGCATGCCGTTGAACACATCTCGATCGAGCGCGGCCACTCGCCCCGCCGCTTTACGTTAGTGGCCGCCGGCGGGGCCGGACCGATGCACGGCGGCGCCGTCGCCAACGGTCTCGGTTGCAGTCGGATGTACGTGCCGCGCGTGGCGGGTGCACTGTGCGCCATTGGCATGCTACACGCCGATGTGCGGCAGGACTTCGTGCGCTTTATGATGGGTTCTATCGACGAGCTGCCGGTCGCGGATGTCAACGCCGGGTTTGTCGAGCTGCATGAGCAGGCGATCGAGGTGCTGGGACGTGAAGGATTTGAGCCCGGTGACATCCATCTGCACCACGAACTCGAGCTGCACCATCCCGGCCAGCTATGGGCCATCCGGGTGCCGGTGCCGCATGGGCAAATGGACGCGGTGGCAGTGCGGGCCGCCTTCGAGGTGGAGTACCACCGGCTGTACGGCCACGTGCAACCCCACGGCACGATCATGGTGGCGTCGCTTCGTCTCACCGCCTGGGGCTCCACTGGCGAGGTGGTGGTCTCGGGGGGGGCGCGCGCTGCCGATCAGCCCTCGCCCATCGAGACGCGTTCAGTCTGGCACGGCGCACCGGGGTGGCTGGACACCCCGGTATACGACGGTGCCGAGATTCGACCCGGACACCGGCTCTCCGGCCCAGCTCTGGTCGAAGAACTCACCACGACCGTCCTGGTCGGCCCTGGAGACGAACTGTGGGTCGACGACGATGGCAATTTTTTCATCGACCTGACCCCCGCATCAGACTCGCAGTCCGAGCCGTTGGCGGCGTGTGACGGTGCCTCGGTCACCCTCGACCCCGTAGTGCTGGCCCTCATGCAGAACCGCCTGGATCAAATCAGCCGGCATATGGGCTGGGTGATGACTCGCACCGCACGAAGCACGATCTTCAGCCAGTCACATGACTTCAGTTGCTACATTACCACGCCCGACGGCACGCTAGTGGCCAATGCCGATGGCATCCCCATTCACACTGGCGGGGGCGGTTTTGCGGTGCGGGCGCTGCTCCGCCGCTTTGGCGGGCGCATGCAGCCCGGCGATGTCTTTATTCTTTCCGACCCGTATGTGGCGGGCGGCAACCATCTGCCGGACTGGGTGATCGGTCGCCCCATCTGGGTGGAGGGGGCCACTGGTGAACCGGTGATCGCCGGGTTCTGCTGTAACCGGGCACATCAATCCGATATCGGAGGAGGGCTGGCCGGCACCTACAACCCGGAGGCGACAGAGATCTGGCACGAGGGTATCCGCCTGCCGGTGATGAAGCTCGTCGACCAGGGTGAAGTCCGCGATGATGTGTGGGAGATGTTGCTCATCAACTCGCGCACACCTGAGCTTTTAGATGGCGATCTGCGGGCGATGTTGGGATCGACTCAGATTGGAGCGGAGCGCGTCACGTCACTCGTCGACGAGTTGGGGATTACCCCCTATCTAAACTATCTTGACGGCGTGCTTGAGCATGCGGATCGCCGCATGCGCGCCGTCGTGGCTGAGCTGCCTGACGGGACTTACTACGGTGAGGATCACAGCGATAACGACTGCTTCCAAAAGATGGACATCGCGGTTCGCGTCGCCCTGACGGTCAAGGGCGATGCGATGGTCGCTGACTTCAGTCGGAGCGATCCGCAGATCCTCGGCTTTAAGAACAGTTCGCTAGCCAACACCTACTCGTCAGTGTTCTTGGCCATCTCGTCGTTTTTTGACACCTCGATTCCACGCAACGAGGGCACCTACCGAGGGGTGACGATTATGGCGCCCGAGGGCACGATTGTGAACGCGAGACCACCGGCACCGATGACGATGAACACGGTTTTTGTGGCCCACGAGATCATTCATGCGGTGTGGCGTGCCCTGGCCGAAGCCGACCCGGCGCGGGCGTGTGCAGGCTGGTCGAAGACGATGCACGGCCACGTCACCGGTAGGAAGAGCGATGGCTCCACCTGGGTCATGTACCAGTGGCACGCCATGGGTACGCCCGGCGCCACTGCCGAACGCGACGGGTTTGTGCAGATGGGGCATCTTGTCAGCCTCGGCGGTCTCGACCTGCCGAATCTGGAATTCCACGAGCAGATGTACCCGGTGCGCTACCTCCGCCAGGAGCAGCGCATCGACAACGCGGGAGCCGGTGCCACCCGTGGCGGTACGGGAGTGAGGTACGAAGCCGACATCCTCGTGCCGGCCACCTGGTCGTTTCGGGCTGAGGGCCTCGACACCCCGAGCGGCTACGGCGTGCAGGGCGGCATGACTGGCGGGGTGGGGTATGAGTGGATCGCCCCGGCCGACGAGGCCGCGGACGGCCCCACCTTCATTCCGCCGAAGTATGGCGTGCAACGTCTCGGTCCGGCCCGCATGATCGCCGACACGCCGGGCGGCGGGGGGTGGGGTGACCCCTTCACCCGCGACCCGCAGTGGGTGCTACGCGATGTGCGGGATGAGGTCGTCTCGGTTGAAGCGGCGGCGCGGGACTACGGGGTTGTCATTGGCGCCGACGGGCGCAGTGTCGACCTTGAGGCCACGGCGACACTGCGAGCAAGCCGTGGCTAGCGCCGTGCAACAATCGAAGAGATTTCAACCAGGAGGGGCAAATGAAAACACTCGCGATGATCGTCGTGCTGCTCTGCGGCACGTTTCAGACGAGTGCCACGGCATCCGTCACCATCTACGCCGCCGCGAGTCTCACCAGCGCCCTGGAAGACCTGGCCAAAACCGCGCAAGGACAGAATCTACAGATGCGCCTTTCGTTCGGTAGTTCCTCCACCCTGGCCAAACAGATTGCACAGGGCGCTCCGTCCGATCTCTATGTCTCAGCCAACGTCAAATGGATGGATTATCTGGACGCGCAGGACCTCATTGAACCGGGTACGAGGACGAATTTATTGGGCAATACCCTTGTTGTGATTGTTCCCAAAGGCGAAACATTTCCAATGCGTCCCGAAAAAGGGTTTGATTTCGCCAGCGCCTTCAAAGGCCGCCTGGCGCTGGGGGACCCCTCGCACGTGCCGGCTGGCGTCTATGCGAAGCAGGCCTTGACATCGCTGGGCTGGTGGCAGTCGCTCGTGAACCGACTCGCACCCGCCGTCGATGTGCGTGCTGCACTGGTCTATGTGGAGCGAGGCGAGTGTGCGGCCGGCGTCGTCTATGCCACCGACGCAGCCATCAGCGATGGCGTGGACGTGCTCGCCACACTGCCGCCGCACTCGCACGATCCCATTGTCTACCCGGTAGCTGTCATGCAAGGCCGACATCGTCCCGAGGTGAAAAAGGCGATGGCCTTTTTGCAATCTAAACCCGCCACTGAAATCTTTCGGCGCTACGGATTTCAAGTGCTACAATAAGACCCTAGATGTCGTACCGGAAGCATAGCGTTTCGAGATGCGAGGTCCGGTGCCTCATACCCAGCCTGGTTGGCGGTCTTCATAGATAAGAGGTGATCGTGTTCTTACTCACCACTGAAGAATGGGAGGTGCTAGAACTCTCGCTCCGCGTCGCAGTGTGCTGCGTGGTTGTCAGTTTACCGCCGGGCGTCTACCTCGGATGGCTTCTGGCTCGGGTTGAATTCCGCGGCAAAGTGCTGCTCGATGGGCTCTGCCATCTCCCGCTCGTTCTCCCGCCAGTCGTGACCGGCTATGTATTGCTTTTACTCTTCGGGCGTCGGGGCGTTTTGGGGGGAGCGCTCGAGCGTACTCTCGGGCTCCAGTTGGCCTTCAACTGGAAGGGCGCGGTTCTCGCCTCCGCCATCGTCGGCTTTCCCCTCATGCTGCGTGCCATTCGGCTCGCCGTCGAAAGCGTGGACCCCCGACTCGAGCGCGTGGCTCGCACTCTTGGTGCCGGGCCTGTGCACGTCTTTTTCACGGTTACCTTGCGCTTGGCGGCGCCGGGTTTGCTTGTGGGCGGGCTGCTCGCCTTCGCCCGCAGCCTTGGCGAATTTGGGGCCACTATCGCTTTCGTCTCAAATATTCAGGGCGAAACGCGCACCATCCCCCTGGCCATTTTCACCTACCTGAACCAGCCCGGCGGAGAGTCCTCAGCGGCTCGCCTGGTGTTGATCTCGGTGCTGATCTCGCTGGCTGCACTCGTGGCTAGTGAAACGGTATCCCGGGGGCTGAGGAGACGGTAGGGTGCTTTCCATCCACGTAGCGCGGGAACTCGCGCACTTCAGTCTCGATGTTCAGGTGGACTGTCCCTATCTTGTCACCGCTGTCTTTGGCCCCTCTGGCTCGGGCAAAACCACCTTGCTCAATCTGGTGGCTGGCTTGATCCGCCCGGATCGCGGCGCGATCTCCATTGACGGAGAGCTACTTTTTTCTGCTGCACAGGGCATCGACCTGCCTCCAGAGCGTCGGCGAGTGGGATACGTCTTCCAGGACGACTTGCTCTTTCCCCACCTGACGGTGAAGCAGAACCTGCGCTACGGCTACGACTTGCTCCCCTCAGGGGCACGTCGCTTCAAAGTAGATCGTATTGTGGAACTGCTGGAGTTAGGACCCCTTCTAGAGCGTCGTCCCGGCCTGCTCTCCGGCGGAGAACGCCAGCGTGTCGCTCTCGGGCGGGCCATTTTGGCTTCACCTCGCCTGTTGCTCATGGACGAGCCCCTGGCCTCGCTGGACCAGGGGCTCAAAGACCGCATCATTCCCTACCTGCGCCATATTCGCTCCGATCTCTCCGTGCCGATTCTCTACGTCAGTCATTCCGTTGCCGAGATCCTCCAGCTCACCGGCCAGGTCATGGTCCTTCGGCAAGGTCGCGTCCTGGCCTGCGGCGATTTTTTTGACCTCGCCCAACGGCCCGACGTCCTTCCGCTCATGGAGGCCCATGGCTTCGAAAACGCGCTGCCTGTGGACATTGTCGCTAACGACCGCGCGCAGGGTGTCACCCGTATCCGCTTCAGGGGCCAGGAATTGAAAATCCCGCTCTGCGACCGTCCGCCGGGCAGCCGGATCTTCATTGGCATCCGGGCCAATGACATCATTCTCTGCCGGGAGCGGCCCGAGGGTCTCAGCATCCGCAACGCCATCGAAGGCCGCATCCTGGACATCTCCACCGTCGGTGGCAAACAGCTGGTTTACGTGGATGTGGGCAAACGCCTGGCCGTGGAAATCACACCTGAAGCTGTGCTCGAACTCGGTCTGCGTCCCGGCGACCCGATCGTCTGCCTCGTCAAAACCCATTCCATCCGAGTGGGGCCTGATGTCGAATGAGACAGAGGGCTCCGACATTGCCTGCATGTGAATCCCAAGCCCGATGGCCCTTCTATTGACGGTACGCCTGCATAACGACTACAATAGTAGCCATCGCTGTGATCTGGTGGGTCATGATTTGCGAAGGCCACTGGAGATCGCACTAGCGTCATTGCCGAAGTGCCCGCCGTGCTGGGCAGTCGCGTGTCGGATCAGCCAGAGGATCTGGCAGAAGACGCGCTGGCGTGAGGTCCTCAGAGTATATGGCATCCTATCATGACGTCCCGGTGACGATTCGGGTGGAACTCTTCGGGCGGGCGCAGCTCGCCTGCGGCAGGCGAGACGTGATTCTCGATGTGGTGCGCAATGCCAGGCTCGTGGACGTCTTGACAGCGCTGGCGCAGGCTTGCCCCGCGCTGGTGGGCGTCGCTATCCAGGAGGATCGAGCCAGTCTCTACGAGAGTTATACCTTGAACCTCAACGGCCTGAGGTTCGTGACGCAGGAGTGTCTGCACGTCCAGGCGGGCGACACGTTGCTGCTGTTTTCCAGTCAAGCGGGAGGATAAAGGAGCGATGTACGGCTATAACGGCAAGGCCCTCTTCGTCGATCTGACTTCCCAGGCGGTGCGCTGGGAAGACCTGAGCGACCATGTACTCCAGCGTTTCATCGGGGGTACGGGGCTGGGTACTTATCTCCTGTATACCCATTGTCCGACAGGCATTGACCCCTTTGATCCAGCGAATCCTCTCATCTTTGTGGGAAGCCCCCTGGTCGGCAGCCGTCTGACCACGTCAAGCAAATTCGCCGTCCTGACCAAATCGCCTCTCACCGGCTGTATTGGCGATTCCCTGTCGTCCAGTTTTCTCGCGACGGAATTAAAGAAGGCGGGCTGTGATGCACTTATCATAACGGGGAGAAGTCCCTCTCCCTGTCTGTTATCCATCCGTGATGGCGCGGTTGAGTTTCTCGATGCAACCCCCTATTGGGGGCTGAGCACGATCGCGACCGAGCATGCTGTCAAGACTGCTCTGGGGCGCCATACGCGCGTTGCCTGCATCGGCCCGGCAGGCGAGCATCTGGTGCGCTACGCCAGCATTACCAACGATGGCGGCCGGCAGGCGGCGCGCACCGGTCCTGGAGCAGTGATGGGGTCTAAAAACTTGAAGGCCATGGCGGTCCGTGGAACGCAGACCGTGCCCGTTTACGATGCTGAGGCTCTTGACGTCATCGGACGCGATTTGACCCAGCGGAGCCTCGGTCCGGCGACCGAGAAATATCGGACGCTGGGGACCATGGCGAATGTCGCCGTCTTTAACCGGCTGGGAACGCTGCCGACGCGCAATTTTCAGCAATCTACTTTCGAGGCCACAGACCAGGTGAGTGGAGAGACCTTCCACCAGCAGCATTTCGTCAAGAATGCGCATTGCGCCAACTGTACTATTGGTTGCGAAAAGATTCTCGTGACCATGGATAGGGGTCCGAAAGCCCAGGGACGCATGGAGTACGAAAGCGCCTTTGCCCTGGGGTCGCTGGTCGGTGTCTCTGACGCCAATACCGTGCTCCGCGCCTCGACGCTGTGTGACGAATTGGGCATGGACACGATCAGCGCCGGAGGGACCATGGCGTGGGCCATGGAATGCTTTGAGAGAGGGCTTCTGACGCGACGCGATACGGACGGGATCGAGCTGCGCTTCGGCAGTGACGACGCCTTGCTGGCATGTCTGCGTCTGATTGGCGAACGCCGGGGTATTGGCGACCTGCTAGCCGAAGGCAGCTACCGTGCGGCACAACGCCTTGGTCAGGGTTCTGCCGCGTGGGCCATGCACGTCAAAGGATTGGAAATGCCAGGGTACGAACCGCGCAGCCTGAAGACCATGGCTCTGGGCCTGGCGGTCAGTACGCGCGGCGCTTGCCATAACCGCTCGTCGGCCTATGAAGCCGATTTCTCGGCGCGGGTAGACCGCCTGAAGGCCGAGGTCGAGCGCGGCCGCATCACCATGGAGGGCGAAGACTTCTCAGCGGTGTTGGACTCGCTCATCTGGTGTAAATTTCTGCGCAAAGCCTTTGCTGACCTCTATGCCGAATCCGCCGCCATCTACGAGCATATCACCGGCTATCCGATGACCGCTGACGAACTCCGGCAAGCCGGGGAACGCATCAATAACTTGAAGAAATGCTTCAACATCCGCGAAGGCTGGCAGCGCGCCGATGATACGCTACCGCCACGGGTGTTGACCGAAATGCTGCCGACCGGTATCGTGCAGGGTATTGGTCTCAGCCAGGCGGATCTGGACATGATGATTCAGGGTTATTACGCCGCCCGTGGCTGGACGCCTGAAGGCCTGATTCCCGAGACTAAACTCCGCGAGCTGGGCGTTGTCGAACTGGTGTGTTAGAGCTGGAGCCATGCCTGTCAAGATCAGTGCGCCATAGCGCGGAGCCGCGTCACTAGACACGTTTTTTAGATTAGCGGTTCATTCCACATAGGAGAACAACAGATGGTAGACAATCGACAGACAATCATCGATCTCGACAACCAACGCATGGAAGCGATGGCTAAAAAAGATATTGCCACGCTGAACGCCTTGTTGTCCGATGACCTCGTATACACCCACTCGTCTGCGAGGCTGGACACCAAGCAGAGCCTAATCGGGGCGATGGAGTCCGGCGCGACGGTTTACACGTCAGTCGTGCCTTCCGACGTGGTGGCTCAGGACCTGGGAGAGGCGGTGGTCTTGACGGGTGTGGCCCGCATTAGCGTCACGTCCAATAACAATCCCATCAATTTTGGCGTCCGCTTTACCGACGTCTATGCCAACAAAGGCGGACAGTGGCAGATGGTAGCCTGGCAATCCACCCGGTTGCCGGACTAGCGAGGTATCTCGTGCGTGCTCATCTGCCTGACAGTTGAGCATGCCTGTCACAGCTTAGACCCCCAGCAACATCTCCAGATTTTGCCAGAGAATCCGATCTTTCTCCTCCTGACTCAGGCTCTCAAGGCTTTTCACCCATGCCACCGGCGAGTCATCCCATTGCACAAACGGCCAGTCGCTGCCCAAAACGACCCGATCCGATCCAACGTGATCGAGCAAATAGCGTAGTGCTGGTTCGCTGTCGGTGACGCAGTCGTAGTAGAGACAACGCTGATAACGACTCGGCGGTTTTTGAATGTGAAGGCGGGCCTCTGAGCGCACTTGCCAGCCCCGATCCAAACGGCCCATACCAAAGCAGGCTGGGCCGCCACCGTGGGCCACACAGACTTTGAGGTCTGGACAGGCATCGAAAATCCCGCCGTAAATCAGCGTCGCCACCAGCAAGGCGTCCTCCACCGTGACGCCGATGCTATTAGAAATGCCGTACTTATCGGTGCGCGCCAGGACTAGATTGTCGCGCGGCTGGGGATGAAAAAACAACACGGCCCCCATCGACTCGGCCGCTTTGAACAGCGGTAAACATGCCGGATCGTCCCAATTGCGGCCGTTGACCACCATGTCGAGTTCCGCGCCCTTGAGGCCAAGGTGATTGACCGCATGGTCCAGGACGTCGATGGCCGTATTAATGTCTTGCGCGGGTAAGGTGGCAAGGCCGGCAAAGCGGTCCGGCCACTGGCTGGCCATCTCGGCCACCTCGTCATTAAAATCCCGCGCCAGCAAACGGCCTTGCTCCGGCGGTAGGTGGTAGCTGAAAATCGGGGTGTGAATCGACACGACCTGGATGTCGACGCCCTGCTCGTCCATATCCCGCAGACGCGCTTCCGGAGTGTAGCGGATTTTGGGGTGCCCGAGTTCAACCCGCTTGTCTTCCATCACGGCAAAACCCTGGCCGGCTCCGGGTTCATGGCGGATGCCATGCCAGGTCTCACCGGCATCAAAGGCACGCCAAAGACACTGCGGCACGAGATGGGCATGGATATCAATGGTGCGCATATGTGTCTCCTTGTTACAGGTTTAGGAGGCGTTCGAGGTTTTTCCACAAAATCGCCTCTTTTTCATCCTGGGTCAGGCTGTCGAGGCTGAGAATCCACGACACCGGCCAATCAAACTCCATGTCGTACGGCCAATCTGTACCGAACACCACACGATCGATGCCCACGGTGTCGATGAGGTAGCGCAAGGCGGACTCGGTGTACACGATGCAATCGTAGTAAAAGCGTTGCAAGTACTGACTCGGCGGCTGGGTATTCTGGCCCCGGTTAGCGGGCCGGTCATGCCAGGAGCGCTCCATGCGGCCGATGCCCTGACAGGTGTAGCCACCGCCGTGGGAGAGGCAGATGCGCAGATCGGGGCAGGCGTCCATGACGCCGCCCATCACCAGAGTCGCAAAGGTGATGGCCCGGTCCGCCAGGTTGCCGATGGAGTTGGGCAGGTGATAGCGATTGATGCGCGGGCCGATCACTGTGTTGCCGCCCTGGTGGAACAGAATCATGGCGCCCATCTGTTCCGCAGCTTTCCAAAACGGCAGAAATTCGGGCGCATCTAGAGTCACCCCGTTGATTTTGTCGTCGATCATGGCGCCTTTAAAACCGAGTTGCACCATGACGCGTTCCAATTCCGCGATCGCCGCCTTCACGTCTTGCATGGGCAGCGTCGCGAGACCAGCGAAACGCTCGGGCCAACTCTGGATCATGTCGTAGATTTCGTTATTCGAATCCTGCGACGTGGCCACGACCGTGGCCACGTCGAGATGGTAGTTGTAAAACCCGGAGTAGGGCGACAGCACGTGGATGTCGACGCCGAGCGAGTCCATGTCGGCCAGCCGCTGTTCGGGTGTAAAACGCGCCCGGGGCGGTAGGGTGCTGCACGCCCCGGCAATGACTGCTAGCTCGTAGCCACGCGCATTTTGCTCACGCTTCAAGCCGTGCCAGTCGCCGCCGTTCTCGGTACTTCGCCAGAAGCATTGGGGCGTGAGGTGAGCGTGAATATCGATACTCCGCATACCGATCTCCCCACCTTAGCCGCTTTGGTTTTCGTTGTCGATGACACGCTGGATTTGTTCGCGTGGCACCTTCACCTCGACCCCGGCGCGCTCTTGTTGCAACAGCATGGCGACGCGGGAGTCGCGGCCATCCCATCCCCGATTCATCGCCTCGGTCATCTCTTCCAGTGTCATATTGGCCAGGCGCATCGGCACATCGTACTCGCGTCCCACCTGCGCGGCGAGGCTGACGTCTTTGCGCGCCAGCCGCAAGGCAAAGTCGGGCGGATCGTATTCGCCCGGCAAGAACTGCCTGGGCAGGCCATCAAACACGCCACGGCGTCCGAGCGCACCGTGGCGCACCGCCTGCCACAAGGTCAACGGATCCACGCCCGCTTTGATGCCCATGGTAAAGGTTTCCGCCAGCGCGGTTTGCACGATGTAGCCACTGCAATTGTGCACCAGTTTGGCAATCGAGCCGGTGCCGATCTCGCCGACGTAAAATGGTTTGTCCCCAAAGGCATTTAGAACGTGTTGGTACTGCTCGTAAATCGCCTTGTCCCCACCGACCCAGATGGCCAGCCGGCCCGACTTCGCCCCGGCTGGACCGCCACTGACTGGGGCATCGAGTACGTGGGCGCCTTTTTCGGCAAAGACTTGGTGGACGCGCCGAATCAAGGTCGGGGAATTGGTGCTCAGGTCAAAATACACTTTGCCTTCCGTGACCCCGGCGAACAGTCCCGCATCGCGGTTTAACGCCACCGCTTCGACTTCCGGGGGACCCGGAAGGGACGAAAACATCACCTGGGAGCCCTCAGCCACCTCGCGTGGGTGATCGGCCCACGCGGCCCCTTGTTCAATATAGGGCCCGGCTGCGTCCCGGTTGATGTCGTGCACGACCATGTCAAAGCCGCCTTTGAGGAGGTTCATGGCCATCCCCGAGCCCATCGTTCCCAGACCGATAAATCCGACTTTCATGTAGGTCTCCTGTCATACTTGATGTCTTGATCCCACGAACCATAAGACTACTGCCATGACGCCTCGCTGCCGTCGAGTAGCACCTGGCAATGCTACTTGTAACACCATGCCAGGCGCGCCGCAAGCGTGGAAAATTTTGATACCGGCTTGGCCCGCTGTCCTGGCTGCCTGACGGTTCTTCGTTCAGTGTCATATCGAACTGGGGGGCCATGTGCCACCCAGTTGAAGACCCGCAATGAGCACTACAAAGATGAGGGATTGTCAATACGAACCTGGAAGAACTGGATTATCCCCAGGGCCACGACAATGTCTATACTCACTATGACGGCCAGGGTGGCATCTTGCTCGACGCCTGGTGGAACCGCCTGCTCTTTGCCTGGAACCGATTGGATATCAACTTGCTACTCACCTCGTATATCACCCCTGAGAGCCGTATCCAATGATGGCAGAGTGTACAAGAGCGCATCGACTGCATTGCACCGATGCTGTTGTTGGATGCCGATCCCTATCTCGTGCTCAGCAATGGCAAGTTGTACTGCATTCAGGATGCCTATACCACCTCGCAGTATTTTCCGTATTCAGAGCCCTACGAGCAAGGATGGAACTATATTTGCAACAGTGTAAAAATTGTGATGGATGTGTATGAAGGCTCGGTGACCTTTTACCAATATCAAAGCCCTTTTAGGTGGCGTTGAAGCCTGGAAAGCGGCCGGCTACGAGGTGGACGAAACAGCGACACAATATCGCTTCATCACACTGCCCAGTCTCGTGGCCGAGCCCGCTCATGAACGCGCGTGTGACGGCCATAGGGCTGGGCGCCGTCTCGTTCGGTTAACTTGGTTGCGGTACCTCACCGAACCAGAGGAACACTGGTATCAGGATGATTGCTTGTATGATCCAGCCAATAAGGCAGACGCCAACAGCCCGTGCCGTGCTCGTATAGTCAAGCGCCTGACGCACCGCAATGACCATGGTGATGAGCATCCAGACGGCGGCGACGGCAAACACGATACCCGTCAACCCTGGAATCACGCCGAGCAATCGTAGGAGGCCAGGTGAACTCGCAAACCCCAGGGTGCGCAAGAGTTCGCCCGGGGTCGAGTGCGTTTGCGACTCCGGGAGAAATTTGGTGCCAATAAAATACGTCAAATAAGCCCAGAGGTACCAGCCCAGCAATGCTGCGAGCGCTTCGCCAACCAGGCCGGCTGCCCCCCCGTGGACAAAGTTGCCAATGCCTGCCGCCAGACTGGCAAGCAACACGACACCCATAGCTTGTCGCATCGCATCCCGATCTGCTTCGACCTCTTCGTATAAGCTCACATCGAGCTTGGCAGCGCGTACCATGCGATCCATCATATCTGCCATCTTGCTCTCCTCATTCACGCACCTGTACAGGTACATAAGGACGTCTCACATCCTGGTTTCAATTCCTTTTGAGCTACATGATATTTATTATAAAACAAGATGTTGACGTCACCTATGATATTCTACTGGCGCTGCTTAGGAGTATAGAGCGTGCACCAGCCTTGCGGGCTGATGTCGCCCTGCACGAGCTTACAAGCATTCGGAGAGACAAAATGAATGCATCCCGAGCACTGCTGATTGTCCTTGGGTTTATTCTGGTACTTGACAGGTTCCTTCGGCAGTTTCTGCTGAGCATAGGCTTCTCGACTCACCCAGAGGCCCAGTACCGCCATCCACGGCAATAATAGGATTGCCAGGCCCATAGATCGGAGGGCATTACGTCGCATGATCTTTGTCTCACCAGCCATACACTCTGCGTGGATTCCCAGATTGTGAGCTGGTCACCTTCCCAAAACGCGGTACAGCCATGCGGTTCGAAACAGTTGTGGCAGGCAGCTTGCGTGGTGTACACCTCGTCGATGACCACCTCAGCCGCTTGCAGGCCTGCCTCGACGTTGCCGCGGGCATACTGCTGGGGTTTGCTCGCCAGGTTTCCACCTTCATAGACGCGAGGGGCGTCAGGCTCTAGGGCGAGCTGCATGTCCGCCACAAACGGCAGCACGTCGTATTCGACCTCGATCAACTCGGTGGCATCGCGTGCGATCTCCTCCGACTCTGCGGCCACCGCCGCCACCTCATCGCCCACAAACCGCACGGTCGAGTCAAACACCAGGCTCTGACCATATCACGGGATCACTGGGGCATTGGCATAACTGAGCACGGCGTGAACGCCGGGTAGGGCTTCGGCCCGAGAGGTATCGATGCGGCGAATGCGGGCGTGAGGATGCGGACTGCGCAACACCCACTACTTAGAGGGCCCGAGCCTCTTTGCGGTATGGTCGGACCCCACGGAGGTGATTGGCTACAAGAACGCCCTGGCCGATTTTCTGCTGACGCTCGATATCGTGCTCAGCGTCATGCCGCCGGGAATCGTGACGATTGAGACAACCGAAGACGCGCTCAGCGTCGGAATTACCGCTGACCTGGTGGCGCTGACAGCCCGTGTGGACGTGATCGAGCCCGCTTATCTGATCGCCAAAGAGATGCCGGTTGCGCCCAACCGCATCTATTCATCCAAACGTTTTACGACTATGTGCGGAGGTGTGCTGGGCAAACACGGACACAACTGTGTTATTTCATCAACGCCATGGATATCACCTCTGGCTTTAGTTGTGGGCTAACCGATTGGAGTCGTATCGCTCTGAACGTGGACGAAAACGACGTGGAGCTAGGCTGACAATTAAAAGACGGGGTTGCAATTGGTAATGGCTCTTGAAAAATATCATGATAAATATAAAGCCATTACCATGCCATGTGGATGAGGGCATTTCTCATCAGGGTATCTATCCATCAGTTAATTTGATATGCTGAAGGTGAAGTTGTTAACGATAATCCATTGGTGGTATAGCGATTGCACGGTACGGAGAGATCTGCTCTAGTGGGAGATGGAGAAGGTGTTCACCTACCGTTAAGAGGTAAAGGATAAGGTTTATGGCTGTTTCGAGTCGCAAGCATCTTACCCTGTTGCGTTCATTTCGACTGCCGGATCTTTTGACGTTTGCCAACGCGGGTTGTGGCATGTTGGCGATTTTCTTCTGCCTGAATTATTTGGCCAGTGGGCAGCGCGATCCCATTGGCATGGTGTTTTTATTACTCCCCTTGGCGCTGGTGTTTGATGTGCTCGATGGTGTGGTGGCGCGTTGGCAAAAACAGTCTTCTGTGCTTGGGGCCGATCTCGATTCACTGGCCGACAGTCTCTCTTTTGGCGTGGCCCCAGCCGTGATTGGCTACACCCTAGGGCTGCGCGGTGGCTGGGATATGGTCGCACTCACTTATTTCGTGGCCTGCGGGCTCAGCCGTTTGGCACGGTACAATGTAACGGCCGCAACGCTAGCTGACGTCAAAGGCAAAATTCGCTATTACGAAGGTCTGCCCATTCCGGCCAATGTGATCATCGTGCTGATTCTCGGTCTCGCGTTGACCCTCAATCAGACGGGAGTCCATATGTGGTTCGGCGCCTACTCCATAGGGCCTGCCATCTTTCATCCGCTCTCCTTGTTGTTTGTCATCAGTGGTTGTTTGATGGTCAGCAAGAGCATTCGTATTCCTAAACCTTAACCACCGAGTGAATGAGGCCTCTAGGGTCAGTAACGAAACACAGCGGCGAGATCGCGTGGTGTGGGCATGCGATCCGGCTCAATGGCATAGACGGTACCGCCATGGAGAAGGGTCTGCGTCGCTGCAACATTGAGAAGGTCATCCGCTGCACCCTCTTGAGGGTCGCTCATGAGTTGGAGTTGCTGGCTGTCAGGATCAAAACTCCCCCACTGCTGGCGGCCCAATGCAACGAACAACGTGTCGATGCGACTTTGGTGAGCGGCCTGAACAATGGTCATGACCTCGTCCGAGGCGCGCTCCGTCGCCGCGTAGCGCTCATAGGCGGCCATGGCGTCGGCTTGGACTTGGTGAAAGAAGGGTTGGACCAAAGGCCAAGCCCGGGTCTGTAACGCTTCGGGGGAGTCGTGTTCCGGGTTGCCGGTGATCCCCTCGTCGATGAGATGGTGGTAGGTGTTGGCCTGCTGGTAGATCGGGAGTAAGTAGTCGACACCCGCCAGCACGAGCGGGGCCTGTTCGTCGCGAAGGATGTCGTGCAAGCCTTGATCAATCTGACGAAAGTACTCGAACAGGTCCTCTTTAGCGGTGTCCTTGCCACCCCCTTGACCATGGTAGACGGGCGACCGCTGTCCCCCACTGCCTGGCGCGCCGGTATGATATTGTAATTGTTGTCCCGGGTCGTCGAACCGCAGCGTCTCGGCCAGGCTCGTGGGCACGTTGTCGAGCGTCATCTCACGCGCATGGTGGTGTGTACACTGCACCATGCGCACGTCATTTTGACTGAGGGCCAAGACATAAAAGCGGCCGTCGCCAGTGAAATAGGGCAGCAGGGGCTTGAGGTGAAATTGGCGGCCAATGACGACCAATTCCTCAAAGGCGAGGGGAAGGCAAACCGGTTGAAAGAGATCCGAGCGCCGCAGCATGACGAGCCCGTCGCTTTGATGCTGCCAAAAGGAGTGGTCATCGATATAGGGACGCAGGGGGGCGAGCAAGGCGTCGACCGCGTCCGGGGTTAAGGGGGTCGCGAGCAGTCGCGCTTCCGCTTCCCGTAGAAGGTTTTTGAAGCGAATGGGATTTTGTTGGGTTTCGCCTCCGGCACGATAAGTCGGCATATAGATCGATACATGTAGGCCATCTTGAGGCGCCAGCAAGGTTTTTAAATCGTCTCGAGTCAGATGATCCATAGCAATTGTCCTCTCCCTCATGTCAAATACGGTATACGCCTAATGCGTAACGCGATCTCGATATGCTCGCCGATGTAGGGCAAAATAGATACCAAACCCATTCTGACGTCAAATGGCAGACGAGCGTGTGTTAAGTCTAGCTCATATTGAGAAGAATGCCTCTTATAATGAGTCATGCTCAGCGTTGGCCACTGTGACGAGCCGCAAAAAATCGGTATGTCCGAGAGGCGTGCTCGGGGCCCCACCCACGACGATGCCGCAGTCGCCCGTAGTGACGAGCCTGGTGGCTCGCGCGGCCTGCAGGGCGGCGTGAATCATGGCGTCGATAGTGTCTTGGGGCGGGGCCAATAGTGCGCACGATCTTGGTACGTCGCATTCATCCTCTCCCTCAACGGTTTTTCTCATGATGGATGCATCGCTTTCCGACGCGGTTGCAATGGGTTGTTGCGGGCGTACGTCTGCTTTGCTGATGAAGTCGCGCCTGACCTCCGTCGTGCGGTTGTAAATCGCGATGGCAATCCCGTGATCCGCGATATGAAGCGCCAAATTCCGTCCCATGACGGCCAAGCCGATGAGCCCGACCTCTGCCTTGCCCGTTTCAACCATGTGGATCGTCCTTCCTAACGCATCCGTCATTACGGAGACGGCGATGGCCATCGTGGTAGAACGTGCGTCACGCTCTAAGGCAAGAGCAAATTCTGTGCCGACTCAGCGAATGGAGATCGAAGACCTGGTTTTTGCCCCCTCCTCTTATCGGGGGTGGCGTGCGTGGTACAAAACTTGCCCAATGCAATTGAAACGTTTGACACCTTATGCGCCTGCCCAGAGGCGTTTGGAGAGGCGCGCGATGTACAGGTTTTGTTGGGTCTCATGGAGCGGTGGACTGAATTACAACTGCGGGCCGAGCCCCTGGGACGACGCGTTTATGCGGACAAGCCGGCGCGTTTTACAAAGCGCCTGCGCCGTGATGCAAAGGCGTGGCAGATTGAAACCAAACGGACCCCCGTGTTGGGCGAACAAGGATGAGGAATATGGACAAACAAGCCGCACTGGCCAAGTTGGTGGAGGACGTGGAGAACCTGACCACTGCGCCACTCTATGCCTATCGCGAGGCGAATCGCTACCGTGCAGTCATCGGCGAGGGCGATCTCGATGCGCAGCTCATGTTCATTGGCGAGGCGCCAGGGGAGTGGGAGGCCAAGCAGGGGCGACCTTTTGTCGGGGCCTCGGGCAAGGTGCTCGACGAGCTGCTAAGCGGTATTGGACTGCGGCGCCAAGAGGTTTACATCACGAATGTAGTCAAGGATCGGCCGCCCAAAAATCGCAACCCGAAGGCAGAGGAGGTTCGCCTGTACGCGCCGTTTTTGGTGCGACAGATCGACATGATTCAGCCTCGGGTCGTGGCGCCGCTGGGGCGATTTGCCCTGGCATGCGTGTTGAAACAACTCGCACTGCCGACGAAGGGGCAAACGATCAGCCGGCTGCATGGCCAGTCACTCGCGGCAGAGTCGAGTGATGGGAGGGTGACGATCGTGCCGCTGTATCATCCGGCGGTAGCGCTTTACAATCCCGAGCAGAGGGAAACTCTGCAGCGGGATTTTCAGAAGTTAAATGATCACACTTAAAAGAGACCCATCGACGTGGGATCCCCACCCGGGTGTTGCAATGGGCATCAATATGCCACAAACGGCTTTACAAACATCACGTGTAGATATAGGGAACATGCGACTGTGCGGCGGGCTGATGTTCTCTCAAAATGAGTTTGTCATTTCTCAAAATGACATGGGACGATTTTACGCCTCGCAGGGCTTCATCTAGGGTGCCACGCATGTCACCCGGGATGTGGCTCTGTGGCACGAAGTTTGCTCTATGCCATTGTCCAAATGTGTCCCCTGCCAGGGCGGTGTGCCGCCGCTTGAGGGCATGGTATTGAGTGATCTGCACGACCAACTAGGACACGACTGGCGTGTTGTGGATGATCATCATCTGGAAAAGACCTATAACTGGAAGGCTTTCCGAGAAGCACTCGATTTCACCAAGCGGGTGGGAGAGCTCGCCGAACAGATCGGGCACCACCCGGACATCTATCTGAGTTGGGGCTCTGAGTTGGGGCAAGGTAAAGGTTTCCATCTGGACACATACCCTTGATGGACTCGCCGAAAGCGATTTCATTGTTGCCGCCAAGACGGATGCACTCCAAAACGCCTGAGTTCGTATGTGAGTCTCTTTGAACGCATCGACGATGCCATTAAGTTAGGATCAATCATGATGAAGACGCAAGCCCAAACGACAGACCATCAACTCCATCAGCCCTTAGCATCAAAACCTATACACACGACACTCTATGATTTGATCGCCGCCATTAGCGATGAAGCAGGGCTGGATGCAGATCATATAGTCACTGCAACGATGATTCATATCTTAAAGTCTTATCGTGTATTTTGTGATGGTGCATATGGCAATATGCAGATTCTCTTAGATGAAGAAAATGCTCCTTATAATGCTGTGGCATAACGATCTAATGAGCATATTTATCTGTCGATGTACATTGTACAGAACAAAAAAATCAGAATAGCGGATATAGTGGATAGATATGATGTTTTGACCCCATCATCACATTCCAGAGCAGCATCAAGACCTCGGGAAGCTCCTCTTGCTTGTCTTGTGTATTTAAGAGGCTGATATTTCCGTTTTGCACGTTCAGCCAGGAGTTATGAGGCTATATGCCTGACCTTCCATGCAATCTATTCACTTTCAACTGCTTATAATCTCCCTTGTGTCGATGCATCCCATCCCTTCTCATCTCCGCCTCAACTGGGGTATGGTGTCTTCATATCTTATCCAAAAACTCCTTTGAAAGTTAATCTGACCCAAAAGATGCTCGACGAGCGCTTGGCGGTCTTTGCCAAACGCGGCGTGACATTGCCTAAACCCATGGAATGATATGCAATGGTATGACCACACAGGCGGAAACCCCCATGACTACAAAGCCCGTCTCACGGCAGTATGAACTCGCCCTGTACCAGCATTACAGTTGGCCGGTCTAGTGGGGTACGTCGGAAATGGTGAGCGAAGGGGCGCCGCCGCTTGCAGAGGCGGTGATCGAGCAAGATGGCAGCGCCAACCTGCGGAGCACGCGGGAAGTGATGATTTATGCTTGAGTTTATCCCGATTAAATCATGGGCTGCCAAGGGGTCAGACGCACCCGGAAGTTGTGCAGGGCACAGCAGAGCTCCATCACCAAATCCCGGATGCCCTGCTTCCACAACCGAAGCCGGTCTTTGACGATGCGACACCACTTCACACTGCTGTTGACGTGCTCGATCCGCAGCCGACGCTGATGCAGCGCCTGGTTGGCCAGCTTCTCTTCTGGCGTGCGTTCTGCGCCACGTGATTTCTTCGTCGGCATGCGCATCTCCACCCCAGCCAGGGTGAACCCAAGAAAACCCAGGTCCTGTAACAACCCACTCCCCGCCGGCAAGGGATACGGCGTGGCGTCAGCAATGGGCTTATCATGGGTACGGCCGCCGTAGGTGTCGCTCAGAAATAAGATGGTGAGGGGCGCATTGACCAACAGCACATTTTTCACCGTGTGGTCTTTTTTCTTGCCGCTATAACAATCGGCCTGTTGAGCAGGGTCTTGGGGGCGCACGATGCGTCTTTCGGTGCCGTCATGGGCAAAAGGGGGGTGGCCTCAGCGGCCAATGTTGGTCCTTCGACACCACATCTGGAGAGGAGATGGGCGCCACGGCTGGGGGCACCTCCTCCAGCGATGCCAACAGGCTCACGGCGTCAGCCGGCGAGACTCCCAGCCGCCCCGCCAGAGCCAAAAGGGAGCGGAGCCGAGGTATCACCAAGGCTGCGCAGGGCCACTTGCAGGGGCGGCAACAGGACGTGAATCCACTGATTGGCTTTGCTCTGGCCCATGCCGAAACAGGCGTCCCTGGACCACCTGGAAGCTGTAGGTCTTGAGGTACGTGAGCAGGAAGAACAAGCGGTCTTCAGGGGTGGGCAAGGGACAATTCTTGTAGACGCTAAATTGGCGTGAGGTGCGGGGTTTGCCATCGAGTCGCCACCTTGCCATGTGGGCTTGGAAAGCCTCCTCAAAAGGTGGAATCAGCAGCTCAAATTCGTCCGGGGTCAAGCTGGTCAAATCCAAGAACTCGGTAGGGCGAAACTGCACATCGATGAACTGGACACCCGCCATGGCATGCGCCTCCTGTTAGGGGGATTGTTCGCTTAGAGGCACATCATATCATACATTCATAAATCGAGATAAATTCAAGTCATTGACACGGGGAATTGGCTGCCTGGGAAAACCGTTTTAGCAGGCACCGAGTGGATCTCTGAAATCAGTTGGGCGGGACATTTTGTCTATGTCAACTTGACCCGAGACGAGATCGTAGAAAGCCCAGCCTATGATCCTGAAACACCGCTAAACCGGTGGGGCTTCTGAGTCGAGTGCTTCTGGCTGCGAGGGGGTCAAACGGCTGACATCAAGTTGGACAAAACTCGGGGTGAAAAACAGTTCAATGCTCCAATCCAGCGCCACCCGCAGTTTTTGCGTCCAACCTGGCATTTTCATCAAATAAACGGAACGCCACAAGAACCAAGCGGGAAAACCGGCAAATTTAAAGCCCTTAATTTTGGCCACTCCGGCGTAGTGCCCAAGGGCAGCAAGTTGCCCCGGAGAGCGGATATGACAGGGCTGAGCGGGTTGTCCGCGCAAGACGCGGGCGAGATTGCGAGCCAAATGAGCCCCTTGTCGCACCGCGTGCTGGGCCGTTGCCGGATAGACCTGACCCTCGGTATCGCGATTGACCGCACAATCGCCAATGGCCCAGACATTGTCAAGGCCCTGCACGCGGAGGTCCGACTCGCAGAGCAGGTAGCCTTGCTGATTCCGTGGAAACGGCAGATCCTGGAGCAGGGGATTTGGAGCGATGCCGGCGCACCAAATGACGGTGTAACTCTCTAGGCGCTCGCCTTTGTCCAACTGGACGTAATGGGCCCCGACCTCTACGGCGGAGGTTTGCAGACGGAGCTGGACCCCGAGGCGTTGCAAGTGATCGGCCGCATGCGCGGCGAGGTCGGCGTCCAAAGGGGGGAGCAGGCGATCTGAGCGTTGGATCAGGGTCACCGCGCAATCTTCGGGGCGCAAGGAGGGATACCACTGGCTGGCCTGACGAAAAAACATGAGAAATTGCCCGGCCACTTCAACCCCGGTGAAGCTCCCGCCCACCACGACGAAATGGAGCAGCGCGCGACGTCTTGGCGCCTGCGGGGTCGCCTCGGCGAGTTCGAGCATTTGGATGGCGCGGTCGCGCAGCGCCATGGCATCGGCGAGGTGCTTGAGGGTAAATCCATAATCTTTCAAGCCCGGCACGGGAGGCAGTTGCGTGATGCTGCCGAGCGACACCACGAGATGGTCATAGCCGACGGTCTCGGTCCAATCACTGCCGGAGACGCGATAGGTCACCTGACACTGCTCAGTATCCACCGCGAGGACCTCGGCCATACGGAAGACCGTGGAGGAGAGAAACCGGCGCAGGGAGACCAAGACGTGGCGAGGCTCGAGAATGCCGCAGCCCGCCTCTACCAGCAAAGGATCAAAGGCAAAAAAGTTGTGTCGATCTATCAGTAGGACCTCTGCATGGAGGCCCCGAAGGTTTTTTTCGAGAGCCTGTGCACAGTAGGCACCGCCAAATCCGCCGCCCAAGATAATAATCCGCCGCTGGGTAGGTTCGCTCCGATGATCCGCCACCAATCGACCTCCTTTGTTTATTAGATGGGCACAGCAACCTGCCGTCAGTCGTTCTCATGCGGCGTACAAAACAGGAAGGCGTCGACGCGTGCATCCCGAGCGGCATCTGCGTAGCTGCCAAAGGCGCCGGCGGCGCCGTATTGTTGCGCATAGGCGCGGGCCTTGGCAGCACTGCGGCTGGCAAAGAACAGCTCCACATCCTCGCATCGCTGGGCCGCTGCGTTGGCGTGCGTATGGGCAAAGTTGCCACATCCTGCGATACATAAACCCACTTTATCTTTGCTCATCATACCGCCTCCATGTCCGCCAAGAGGTCTTTAGGGCGACTGATAATGATATTGTCCCTAATCATTTCAATCCGCAACAATATCATAACGCCTCGGGATCCGTTTCCCGCAACACCTGCTCGCGCAAGACGTCATCATACCCGTCAAATTCTGGATGCAAGATCTTCAAGCAACGCCGAAGGGCCTCGATTTCTAAACGAAGCGCATCAATTGCAGCTCGGTGCTCACGCCGGAGGCTATCGATGACTTCCCCAGCGAGCACCGCTTCTCGCTGGAGCAGCCGGACTTGCTCTTCGACTCTGACGTTATTCATAGCGCGATATCCTTTGTAACTAAAGTGGTGCAACTAAAGTAGTGCAACTAAAGTGGCAGCGCCGTACGCGATGCAGGGTCCTTTCGATTCGGCCAAATGACTCAATCTCGCAGGCGCGCCACTAACGCTTGTTCGTCTGCTGAGCGCTCGGCCTCATAGGCTTGGAAAAACACTATGGAGCAAACCCTATGCCACATCGTGAAGCGCCAAATGAAACGTGTGCTACCGCGTGAGGGTCTTATGTGGGTGATCGAGATCCGTTCTATTTTGAGAAACGGCAGACTCATTTTGAAAGGATGCCTGACGGCGCCAGGTGCGTCTCACACCATTTCAGCATGCCCCCATGTCGCAGATACGGATTTGGCATGTCTCTTGCTAATTTTTGGTCTACAGGCTGGGGATAAAATGAATTTATCCCCGTTGGCTCCCGTTAAATAATAAGGAAAACAAAATGCAGTGTGCATGTCGACATCAGTGTACGTGTGAAGTCACCCCTGGGCAAAATATCGAGCGGAACGGGCAACTCTATTGCAGTGAAGCCTGTGCCAATGGTCACCCTCAAGGCGAGGGGTGCGGTCATAACGGTTGCCGTTGCTAGGACAGGCCAGCACCAGGGTGTTTTTTCACGACCGAGGAGCGGTGCGATGCCGCCGTTGCAAAAATCTCCGCATGCCGGGTCTGAACGGACCTGGTTTTTACCGCGAATTGGAGCGGTCGTATCCCCACCTGTTGTCGCGCCTCATCTTCCTCACTGGAGATGTGTTGAGTCCGGAGGCCCAGACCTTTTTCGATCAGGCCAACTGTCTGCGCCTCGTCAAGCCTTTCCGGGCTGAGGAGGTACGGAGACTCATCCAGCAGGTGCTAGAAGCGCGGTGAGCGGACGTGGTACGCCATCCCCCTTCGATTATCATGGTCAAAACGGTTATGATTTCATCAGTAAGTCGACCCCCGCAAATCAGCACTCTCATTGACCGGAATTCTGCGAATGGCAGGTTTTGGTAAGCTAGAGCGAGATGGCGAAGCCGCTGCAGACAGGTTGAAGGCGGGCTCATCCGGTAACCGTGATCGGCGTCAAAAACGTAAAAAACGCTAAAGCTGCTAATCTTGCGGTATATCGCATAAAGGACGCTAGACGATGGATATCCATTCGCTGTACGACCTACCGCCTTGGGAATGGCCGGAAAACGCTGAGGCCATGATTATTGGGTTGCTCCAGGACGCACAGGCCGATGCGGAGGAGCGGCTCCTGGCGGCCGACTTGGCCGGCGATTACACCAATATGAACGACGCGCTCGCCGATGCTCTGCTCGCCGTTACCGGCAGTGCCGACGAGACTGCAGACCTGCGTGGCGCCGCGGTGATCGCCCTTGGCGGGGCGCTTGAACACGCCTATACCATGGGGTTTGAGGACGAGGACGACATCCTGCTCACCGAGAGCGGCTTCGAGCAAGTGCTCCACACCCTGTATCAGCTTTTTCTCGACCACGACGCCCCGGACGACGTGCGCCGGCGAGTGTTAGAAGCATCGGTGCGCGCGCCACAAGACTGGCACGACGAGGCGGTGCGGGACGCCTTGAGCGGCGATGGCGTGTGGCGGCTCACGGCGGTCTTTTGCATGCGTTTTATCTCCGGATTTGACGCTTGCATTCTCGACGCGCTCGAGGATGACAATCCGCGTCTTCACTACCACGCGGTCTGTGCGGCCGGGGCCTGGGAAATTGATGCAGCGTGGCCTCACGTGTTTAACTTGCTGACCGCTGATGACACGGAAAAGGAACTGCGCCTGGCTGCGATTGACGCGGTGGCCAGTATTCGTCCGGGCGAAGCTGGGGAGATTCTGCACAAGCTCACCGCCTCTGATGATGACGATATTGTGGACGCCGCCTACGAGGCCCTAGCCATGGCCGGCATCATCGCAGAACTCGAAGACGAGGACGACGATTGGTAGCTTAGGCCAGCAGCTCGCGCTCGGTTTCACTCATGAGCTGCGCCATCTCTTTATTGCGTTCTTCTTCACGAAAAATCACCGCCTCCGCCGCCCGGTCAGCGCACTGGGCGTGACTCAGCGGGCAGCGCTGGCAGGTGTGTCCCACCTCAATCGCCTTGGGGCCACGCGGTTCAATATTGATGGTGTCGTCCCAGAACTGCACCGTGCGCTTGAAATGATCATCAAGCACAAAGCCAATCGTGACGCTGACCAGGATGTCGGGCTGGAGGGTCAGCGGCTGCGCCATGGTCAAGCACAGGTACGTGTTGTCGCGGTAGGCTTCATTGGCAAATCGCGAGCGCTGCATGCGGATCATCGGACGCCGGTAGAGGTCGTCGACGCTGACACTGCCGTTGTCCAGGGCCCGTTCCATATCTCTAAGCACCTGCAGGGAGCTGTAGCGCCTGCAGTACTTTTCGCCCGATGATTCGACATAGGGAAAGCGCAGGGAATCCAAATCGAGCAATTTCGTTAAACTAAAGACCTGCCATTCGCGGGATTCGCGTTGCGTAGAGCGGTCGTAGCGAAAGCGCAGAAAATGCAATTTCTTGATGCCGAAACGCTTGCCGGGAAGCATTTCAGTCAAGCGGTGCAGGAGCATTTCAGGCGTGACATTATAGGTGTCCAAAATGCTCCATAGCCGTTCCGGTTGAAACGTTTTCTGCGCAAAGAAATCTGCCATATCCGCCTCTAGTGGGTCTTTGGGCATTAACAAGGCCCCGGCAAAGTAGGAGGCTTTAAATTCGTTGAGCAGTTGCGTGTAAGAACGCACCCCGACGCGCGGCGACGTCGGGACGCGGTGCGTGAGGGTTTCCTTGGTGCGCAAAAGTGGCAGGTTGTAGGCAATTTCTTTGGCCAACTCGAAGGCTTTTTGCGATTTGAGCAGGTGCTGGTTGAGCAACAAGTAGTTGTGGTTGCCTTTTCTAAACCACATGGAGCGGATCACCGGCAAGTGGTGATACCGGTGTTCGTTAAAATCGTGTTGTGTTTTGATGGTGTACTTAAACACGTAGCGCAGGATCCCCTGCAAATCATGGGCGTCCGGGCTTGTGCCGCGCGGCGGATGCTCTTCCAGGAAATGCTTGACCTCGTCTTCGATGTCGGGAAAATGGTTGCAGTTTTCTTGTTGGAATTCGCGCAGTAGAATCGGGTAGATGACCTCTTTTTTGCTGCCCCGGTCGTACACTCTGGCCACGTTGGCGAGCAGTCTGGGAATGGCTTTGGCCAAGTGCGGCGCTTTGTCGAGCAGTTCAATACCTTCTTTGATGGCGATATCCCGGTCTTGGAAGTCGAGTAGGGCTTCGAGAGCGGCATCGTAGCGATCGGACTGCAGCTCGTCCATGGACATGTCGAGGGCTTTGGTGACGCGCCGCAGGGTCTCGCCGCTGGCGGATTTTCTGCCGGTTTCCAGCTCCGAGTAAAACGAGGGGGAGATGCCGGCGCGCTCGCTAATGTCGTAGCGGGTAAACGCCTTTTCCTTGCGCCGTCGTTTGAGATTTCTCGCCAGGCTGATCACACTCAGGATATACGAGCCGTCGCGATCGGGCATATCAATGTCCTCATCCATGCATGGGGCCGCTGGCAAGGCCAGCGGCGACTCGGCTGGGGCCGCGATTACCGATGCCGCTGTGAGCGGCATCTCTGCAAAACTTTAAAATCACATCTGGCGGCAATGCCGCTAAAATGATATCATCGACCCCATCGTACCGCAATGTACCCATGGCAGCGTCCGCTTGTCAGGGGATAACGTGAGGAGAGAACGTGATGGGTTTGATCGAAACCAAAGCCGCACCGGCCATGGAAGCGGCTCGTGAGCGCTATCAACGGGTGCTACGCGACTATGGGGACTACCCGCTGACCCGGGGACCGGTGTTGGTGAAGAATTTGATGCGCGGCAACCGCGGCATACCCGGTGGGATGACGGACACGTCTTTCGTGCACCCCTACAAGGGCGTTCAGTTCAACGGCGATCTCCCCTGTGATGAAGCTGTAGAGCGGGCCGAGATCCCCGAGGCGATCTTTTGGTACATGCTGGTGGAACAATTGCCCTCGCCGGATGACCTGCAGGCGTTCAAGTCGGACTTAAGTGCACGGCTGGAAGTACCGGGCTATGCGTGGGATGTGTTAAACGCCATGCCGGTGAGCACCCATCCGATGACCCAGCTGCAGACCGTGACCAACGCTTTGGAAGGCGAGGCCAAATTTCGCGAGGCCTATTTGGCGGGTGCGCCTGCGGGAGAGTACTGGCAGCTCATGCTCGACGATGGTCTGAATCAGATTGCCTGGCAGCATCAGGTGGCCGCGGCGATCTATCGGCGCATGTTTGGCGATGGCAAGCGGGTCGAGCCCGATCCGTCTCACGATTGGTCCGAACAGTTTGTGCGCATGAGCGGCGCACAGGATCCGAGCGGCCATTTAACCGCCTATATGCGGGTGTATTTCATCAGCCACGCCGACCACGAAGCCACCAACGCTTCGGCCAATGCCGGCGCCATTGTGAATTCTACCTTGGCCACCATCGCCTCGACCTTGAGTGCGACGTACAACGCCCTGAGTGGCCCCCGGCACGGCATGGCCAACCAGGAAGCGCTGATGCTTATCGAGCGGGTGATTGAGCAATACGGTGGCGTGCCGACCGAGGCCCAGGTGACCGAGTTTATCAATGACCTGCTGGATGCCGGTGGCGTGCTCCCCGGTTTTGGGCACGCGCAACTGCGGGATACGGATATCCGCTTCGTGGTGCTGACCAACTACTTGGCCACGATTGCCGAAGTGGCTGAGAAAAACGATATTATCCGTTGTATGCGGCTGATTGCGGACGTCGCCCCCGGGGTTCTCGGCAAGCATCCTAAGATTGCCAACCCGCATCAGAATATTGACTTTGGCTCCGGTGCGGTCCTGAGTGCACTCGGCCTGCCGCAGCGCAATTTCTACACCGTCCTGTTCTGCATCAGCCGCATGTGGGGCGTCATTGCTCAGGCAGTGCGGGCGAGGGGCGAGGGCAAGCCGATCATGCGGCCGATTTCGCTGACGACCGCGATGGTTGAAGAAGCGGCGCAAGGCGGTCCCGAGGCATTGGACCCGTATTTCTCCGACGAGTAGGTCACCCATGCGTTTTAGACCTTGCATTGATCTGCGCGGTGGCCGGGTGGTGCAGATTGTGGGCGGAACGTTGGTGGATGGGCGCGAGCCGACCACGAATTTTGCGTCGGATCGCGCCCCTGCGTTCTATGCCCGCATGTACCGCGACGACGCCTTGCCGGGGGGGCATGTGATTGCCTTGGGACCCGGCAATCACGAGGCGGCCCTCACCGCCTTGAACGCCTTCCCCGGTGGCATGCAGATGGGCGGTGGGGTCACCCTGGAGAATGCCGAGGCCTATCTACAGGCGGGAGCGAGCCATGTGATTGTCACGTCGTACGTGTTTCGCGACGGCCGTGTCGATATGGCGCGGCTCGAGAAGCTCGCCGCCACGGTGGGAACGCATCGCCTGGTGCTGGATTTGAGTTGCCGGTGGCAGTCGGGTGCCTACTGGGTGGTGACGGACCGCTGGCAACGCTTTACTGAAGTCCGAGTCAACCGAGATACGCTCGAGTGGTTATCCGCCTATTGCGATGAATTTCTCGTGCACGGTGTCGAGGTGGAGGGCAAACGCGCGGGGATTGAAGCGGATCTTGTGCGCTTGCTCGGCGATCACTCGCCTCTGCCGGTCACTTACGCTGGCGGGGCCAAGACTCTGGAAGACTTGGAGCAGGTCAAAGCCTTGGGCGGTGGGCGAGTGGACTTAACGATGGCCAGTGCGTTGGATATTTTCGGCGGCAATGTGCCGTATCGAGATGTCGTCGCCTGGCAGCGGCGCGAGGAAACCCTATGGCCTATGTGATCAAACGGTATTCGAACCGTAAACTCTACGATCCCCAGGCAAGCCGGTACGTGACCTTAGAGGAGCTGGCGGCAATGATCCGCGCCGGCCGGGAAATTTCGGTTGTGGATGTGGCGACCGGAGAAGATCTCACCTCGGTGGTCCTGGCGCAGATTATCTTAGAGAAAGAAAAACAGCACGATTCAGCGCTACCCACTGGTTTTATGCACCAGCTGATTCAGTACGGCGAAGCGTGGCAGGATTTTGCCTTGTCATCGATGAAGGGCCATTTAGAAGGGCTGATGACCAGTCAGCGGGAAGCGGATCAAGCCTTGAAGCAGTGGGCTACGCAATGCGGCTGGCTGCCATCATCCCACCCCGAGGCCGCGGCGGAGAAGTCTGAAGAGATTGAGATGCTCAAACGAGAGATTGCAGGGCTGCGCGAACAACTCGAGGCATTGAGTTCCCGCCTGGACGAGCAACAAAGATCCTAATCTACCCAGCGCTATGTAAAAGACTCCACTGGTCGGGGCATGGCGCACCGTGCCCCACCATCGTGATGTCGTCCCGACCCCTGCCTGTTTTAGGCCGGCGTGTATAGCGCGGCCAGTTTCTCATAGGCCTGCGTATACGTGTCCTTGATGCCACTGCCGGTGTGCTGCGCAGTGAGCCAGTATTGTTCGGTGGAGCGCATGATCGCATGGGTATTGCTTTGCACCAATTTGCTGAGCTTCTCGGCACTGCTGCCAAACTCTTGCATGGCCTTTTGGCATATGTCTTTTGGATTCTTCATGTCCTCCGGCATGTCGCTTAGGCGCTTCACGACATAAGCTTGCCCCTCTTGGAGCGCTTCCACATGAGCCGATTGCAATTCGGCGTAGAGGCTCACGTTCTCTTTGGCGGCGTTGGCGGCAAAATCCGTCAACTGCCGGGTGACTTTGAGGTTGGCGTCCGCATACGCACTCCACACCTCAAACGCCTTATTCGCCCAATTCGCAGCAGGGTTGGTGCTCTCTTCTGGTTTGCTTGCCGGTTTCTTGGGGGCTGCTTCCATCACATGACTCCTTGGTCGCTGAATAAACACGAAGACATTCTGTGTCGAACTTGCCAACTGCATAGATCTGAGAAATGATCGTATGGGTTGATTATAACGCGGTGCGTCAAAATATGTCAACACATTTATTGCATTGCGTCAAATCGAGAGATGCTGAGCCCTGCCAATGGATCGCCACCGGTGGATGGGTGCCGGACGTTGAAGGCGGGGCAGGGAGGCCGTTAACAGAGAGCCGGTAAAGGTTCGGGGAAGTCGTCTCGCCAGCCGCTGCCATAACAGAACTCGCTCAAGAGTTCCACCACCTCTCCGGGTTGTTCCCAGAAGAACCCGTGGCCGGCGCTAGGGAGAATTTCCAAGGTGGCACGGGGGATGCGATCGGCCAAGAGCAATGAATTTGCATGGGGAATAATCAGATCTGTACTGCCGGCCACCACCAGGGTAGGGGCGACAATTTGGCCGAGGCGTCCGTAGGTATTAAACCGCTGCACCGCCATGGCCTGCCGCATGGCACTGTAGAGTGGCGTGGGGTGTTCCATAGAGCGTGCGGTCAAGAGGTCGAGCATGTCGGGGTGGTGCTTCAAGAAATCCGGATTGAACATCACCGGCCACTGGCGACGAATGGCTTCTTCTCGCGGCATATTCGGCGGTACCAGTAGTTTTTCAAGCACCTGCATAGGGGGGAGAATAGCGTGCGGACCGCCGCAACTGGTACACCCCAAAATGAGCCGATTCACTTGTTTGGGGTAGTGCAACGCGAGTTCTTGAGCGATCATCCCCCCCATCGAGACGCCAAAGACATGCGCCCGGGAGATGCCGAGATGGCGCAGCAAGCCCGCTGCATCGCCTGCCATCATGGGAAGCGTATAGACCGAGTTTGGCTTGTCGCTGTCCCCTGTGCCCCGGTTGTCAAAGGTGATCACCTGAAAGTAGCGCGATAGCGGTGCCAGCAGCTCATCACCCCACATATAGCCACTGCCGCGGTAGCCCATAATCAGGAGAAGCGGTTCCCCCAAACCCCGAACCTGGTAGTGAATGTTCAAATCGTTGATGTTGGCCACCGGCATTGTGGGTTCTACTTTCTGTTCCGGGCTCACTGCACGCTCAAGTCGTTGGCACAATCGGAGGGTAACCGCACCCCCAGTAGAGGCAGGGGTCATCCCGGATAGCGCGTTAGTATACCGTTTTAATGACCAATGTCAACGCGTACCATACCCTAAAATGATAGTCGAAAGCATGTCCATGCACAAAGGAACTTCTCTGGCGAGAGAGGAGGCCTGCACTGGGTGTATACACCGGACATACCCCAGTGCAGCAGGGGGAGACAACGCGGCCAGCAGGGGAGATTACAGCCTGATTGAGGTCGTGGTGGTATCCCGCATGTCGACGATGGCCTCGTAAGACGATGCCAGTTGCAGCAGGGTCGCTTTATGCGCGAGGTCGGTGATGTCAGTCTCGCGTTCTAGCCATGCCTCCAGGCGCTGAACGAAATCTGGCGTCTTGCCATATGACCGTTTATGTTGCAGGTCAGGATTCTCCAATAAGAATCGATAAAAGAGATCACTTAGCACATAAACGTTATCGTAGAACATTTATTTATCTCCCGTAGGTGGGCTCTTATCTTCTCGCTAGCAATCGGTTGGCACCGTATCGGTCATCTTGCGTAGCGTGCGCCGGATCTGCCGGGAGTCGGTTTCCAGATCATCGAGACGCTCCTCGATGCCGACCACCCGCTCAAAGAGCCGGTCGATTTGGCTGCGCGACGGCAAATTCATGGCCCTCAAGGCCCCATCGATTTGCGGGTTGGCCGCCTTGGCGGTCTTGTCTTGCCAGGCTAACTGCTCCTGAAAAAATTTGCTCACCATGGCGCCATAGGCATCCGTTCCCATGACGTTCTCTAACCCCTTGGACGTCGTGTCCAACTGCTCCATCCAGAGCTTCTGCGCATCTTTAAAGGTGTCCGGCGACTGCGTCATGGCCTTCATCCAAAAATCCGTCCACATGCCAAAGAATTGTTTCCAAGCCTCAGACGGATCCGGGGGCTTGGGCACGGCTGCCGCTTGCGACCAGAAACCACTGCTTTGCTGTAGAAAATCTTGCCACAGATTGACAAAACCGTCGTTAGTGGATTGCGCTGACATGGGTTATCTCCTACATGTCTATGTCATCATGTCTCTGCCGTCAGGTCTGGTGGGCGATTTTTATTCCTGATGCCTTATGCACCCGAGCGCGCCATCACCCAGTCGTGCAGTTGAGGCCACAGCACTTTATTGGCCTGCCGTCCCGAAAACACCGAGATGTGACCCCCGGGCAATTCCATGTATTCCTTGTCCGTACTAGAGACCGCCTGCATCAGCGCTTCAGCGGCCAAGGGCGGCACGATATGGTCTTTGGCGGCGGCGGCCACAAACATTGGCTGGCGAATATGTTTTAAATCCACGCGTTGGCCTTTGAGCCGCAGCTCGCCCTTGAGCATTTTGTTCTCGTAGTAGCACTCTTTTTGGAGCTGCGTGAAAAACCGGCCCGGCATGCCCACAAAATCATTGGCCCAGTGATTCATCGCCTTGAAGATGGTGACGTAGTCTTTTTTGCTTAAGTTCGACCACAAACCGGAATAGGCCTGGGCATCGCCAGTGGGGCGCAACATCTTGAAGCCCACCCCCATCAAGTGCGGCGGAATGCCGCCAAAACGCTCGACGATTAACTCGACCGGAAACGCCTCGTGGCCGAGCCAGACCTTGAACAGCCCGCCCTGATCAAAATCGACCGGGGTGACGATCGCGATGTAATTTTTGACCGGGGCATTCGGGTTGAGGCCGAGGTAACAATTGGTGATCACCCCGCCTAAGCAAAAACCGTTGAGGTTGATCTGTTCGGCGTGCGACAGGTCTAGGATCTCATCAATGGCGCGGGGCAAAATTTTATAGACGATCTCTTCGATGCCGAGGTCTTTGTCCTCTTCCGCAATTTCTCCCCAATCGAGCATGTACACGTCATGCCCTTGCTGGACAAGGTATTCGACCATGCTGTGACCGGGCAGCATATCGAGAATATAGGGTCGGCTGATGCCGAGCCAAGGCACCATCAGATAGGGGTAGGGATTGAGGGTCGCGGTCTGTTGCTGATAGCGGTGCAAGGTGATTTTACCGCGTCGCCAAACGAGATCTTTGGGGGTCTGCCCCATGGGAGGATCAGCTGGGTTGACCACAAACTCGCTCACCCAGCTGCCCCAGCGCTCCATATTTTGCCACAGCTCTTGCTGCATGGCCGCCGCATATTGGGGAGCCTGTGCCATTGCATTTACCATGATTTTTCTCCTTTTTTTCTCGCCGCAATTAGCAAGATCGCAGTGCTCGGCTCGCCCGCAGGTGCTCGGGTGACCCATGGCCAAGTGACGGTTGTTCGGCAATGCACAGCGGGGCGTTCAAGCGTGATCGTACACGTCTAGCATTAAGATCGTGTGTGTGGCGCTGCCTGCTAGCGAGCACGAAACCGGCTCATCATCGATCGAGGCGCCTGTGCTGCAGTATGAGGTATGGACCAGTCACTGGGAAAATACCATCTGGTGTATTGGGACTTGATAGACGAGCTCTTGCCTCACTGAGACGTTTAACAGACTGGGAGCACATGCGCAAGCGCAGATTTGATGTCCTAGCGTGCTTTTCGTAGTCAGTGGTAAACAGATCGCGCTTTGGATTCGAGCACACGATTGAGGTGTGGGACACCATCCCAAGTTTGTCTTCAGTGGTCTGTTGAGTTCGGGTCAGAGGTCCTGGCATAGCAATAGGTCAGGAAGCAAGAGCTACAATGGGGAATATAACAGAATGAAAAAATTAAAACAACCGTTTGGTAAAATTATTTTTAGATTTTTTTACTTGCTCCAGCGACCTCTCCTCATGGAGGCTAGGCAAGGGAACACACTCAGGTCTTCTGCCGTAGAGACTCGTCAGGCCGTGGCCTCTGACATCGCCTTAGCCTTCGCTTGTGGCCGTCGCGGGAAGATTGAGCACAAACGTACTGCCACGACCCAGAGCCGATTCGACCCGGATCGTCCCCTGGTGAAGATGTGCAATCTTGTTGCAGATTGCGAGACCGAGCCCGGAGCCTTCATAGGCGCTTGCAGCATGCAGGCGGGTGAGCGGCTGGAAAATCTGTTTTTGGACCTCTGGCTCGATGCCGATGCCGTTATCGCTGACGCGAATCTGCCACCATGCCTCTTCTTGGACTGCGGTCACCTGCACGTGAGGTCGTTCGTGGTTTTGGAATTTAAGCGCATTGCCAATCAAATTTTGCAAGAGCTGCCGCAACCCTGTCGCATCCCCTTGAATCGTGGGTAATGGCGCGATTTCAACTAACGCGTCGCTATCGCTAATGATGGTGTCGAGGTCTGCCACCACTTGTCGCGCCAGGGTCTCCAAGTCGACGGGCTCAAAAGGCTTCGTTGACCGGCCGCTCTCCGTATAGTCCAGGAGATTCTGGACCAAGTCAAAGAGACTGTTGGCGGCCATGATGGCGGTAGCGAGAGCTTGTTGGGCTTCTGGCTCCAGCGTCTCCTGAGTCAGGAGTTGGGCGAGTTGGCACTGCGTGACAACCGTGCGAAGCGGTGCTTTCAGGTCATGGGCAGCCGTCGCGACAAACGTTTCCAACTCTTGCTGCTTTTCATGCAGAAGCCGCTCGAGAATGCCTTTTTCAATGGCATTGGTGATGGCCCGGGTCAGTGAGGCCTGGCTTAGCATCGTTTTCGGAAGATAATCTGTCGCGCCGCTTTTGATCGCTTCGGCGGCAATCGTCTCGTTACCGACGCCAGATAAGACCACCATAGGAATGTAGGATTGAACGCAGGCCTCTAAGATGGCCATCGCGTTGGCCCCGGGAATATGATAATCCAATAGCACGCAATCAGGGGTATGAGTGCGGATAAGCGAGATCGCCAGAAGCTCGTTATCCGCTTCTAGAAAGACAAATTGATTTCTCACTGCTCGCTGCACGAAACGGCGATCTACCTCATCGTCGTCCACAATCAGCACACAGGGCGGTTGGGTGGAGGGGAGGCGAGCTAGCATACCGTCTGCGCTCCTTCAAAATAGCCATGGCGCAGTTGAAGCAAGGGGTTTTCGTCGAGACGCTTATGGCGTGGCCTGAGCGGTCAGGGTAAGCACGGTTTTAACGGCAGCGAGGCGCAGGCTTACTCAAAATGTAACGTATTTTGGGCAACGATGACAGTCAAAGTATCGTGTCGTACTCCTACATGCCACAATTGGCAGGTGGGCTTTAACTTACTCCAACGGGAAGTCCCCTTGCGTGAGCTGGGGGGGATGAAAGTTGGTCGGCTCGAAGAGCCGAGGGCACTTAGTCAAGTTATGTCGTAGGCTAACTTTGTAAAAGTAATTGACTCATACTGACTCTGAGCAGTCTTTGAAAAAAATGGACATTCAATCTGCTCATGAGTCAATGCGCTCAGGGTGGCATGTCTTTGAGACTCACTCGAATTCGT
>Ga0214472_10000701_pt1 | contig 40776 bp, 29 predicted proteins | sample RVTome_6_FD_207662 | JGI IMG/M metagenome (GOLD analysis project Ga0214472, IMG submission 207662) | Soil microbial communities from uranium-contaminated site in the Upper Colorado River Basin, Wyoming, United States - RVT140D175 | ecosystem: Environmental > Terrestrial > Soil > Contaminated >...
CAATCCAGCCCGGTTCGGCTTCTTCGCCGTGCTGCCCCTTCCCGACGTCGACGGCGCGCTGGCCGAAGCGGAGTACGCGCTCGACACGCTCGAGGCGGATGGGATCGGCGTGCTTTCCAGCTACGAAGGGAAGTACCTCGGCAACCCGGCGTTCGCGCCGCTGATGGACGAGCTCAATCGCCGCAGGGGGGTCGTCTACTGCCATCCGTACTGCGCGGCGTGCGGGGCGCAGACCACGCTGACCGATGCGCAGAACCGCGGCGTCGAGTTCGTCTTCGACACCACGCGCACCATCCTGAGCCTGCTGCAGACGGCGACGGTCGCGCGCTGCCCCGACATCAATTTCATCTGGTCGCACGGCGGCGGGACGGTCCCGTACATCACCAGCCGGCTGAATGGCGCAGGCCCGAAGCTGCCGAAGGGCGTGATGTACGAGCTGCAGAAGTTCTATTACGACACCGCGCAGGCGTTCAATCCCTACACGCTGCCGTCGTTCAGGAAGTTCGTACCCGTGTCGCAGATCCTCTTCGGCACCGATTACCCGCTCGGCGGCGGGTCAGCGGCGATCGTATCGAAGGGACTGATCGCGAATGGCGGCTTCACCGCGACGGAGCTGCGGGCGATCGATCGGGACAATGCGTTGAGGCTTCTGCCGAGATTAAGAGGCTGATTCTACTGACTGCGCTGATCACGGAACACGGAACCACGAAGACACGACGGGCACGAGTGCCCTTTCGTGTGCGTGCTCGTCGTGGCCTTCGTGGTGAACAGGCTGATTCTACCGATCACGGAACACCGAGGCACTGAGGCACCGAGAAACTTCCAACGTAGACGTCGAACAGGAGTGCGGCATGGCCATCAACGCATCGAAAGTCCTGGTGGGTGGGCTGGCGGCGGGGGTTGTCTACAACATCATCGGGTTCGTCGGATTCGGCATGCTGCTGGGGCCGCGATTCGAGGCGGAGGCGGTCGCCGTGGCTCCCGTGCTGCAGGGCCGCGGGATGACCGGTAGCGCGATCGCCATCAATGTCATCGCCTCATTCGCGGCCGGCATCCTGCTCGTATGGCTGTACGCGGCAATGCGCCCGCGGTTCGGGCCGGGGATGAAGACCGCAACGATGGCCGCGCTGGCCGTCTGGATCTGCGGCTTCCTGTTTCACCTGGACTGGCTGATCGTCGGCCTGATGACGCCTGCCACGTACATGATGGCCGCGGTCATGGCTATGGTTCAGGTGCTCCCTTCCGCGGCGGTCGGCGGAATGCTTTACCAGGAAAAGTGAAGCTCAGACGCTGGCTGCGCTGATCACGGATACGAAACCACGAAGACACGAAGGGCACGAATGTTTTTACTTCGTGATCGTCGTGGCCTTCGTGGTTCAGTACCCCTCAGTGCCTCGGCGCCTCGGTGGCCCCGTGATCGGCGACCTCAGCTTGTCGGAAAGGAGCTACGCGTGCGTCATCTGTTCGCTGCTTCCCTGGTCGCCGCTTTCAGTATCGCGTCGAGTCCCGCGCAGCAAGCCGTCGACCTCGCCATGGCCAGCCGCATCAGGGAGGAAGGGCTTCAGCGTTCGCGGGCCGAGGAGCTGTTTCTCACCCTCAGCGATGCGATCGGCGCACGCCTGACCGGTTCGCCATCGCACGCGCGGGCGGCGCTGTGGGCGAGCGATCGCCTGACGGAGTGGGGCCTGGCCAGCGCGCGCCTCGAGCCGTTCCAGTTCGGTCGCGGCTGGTCGCTGGAGAAGATCTCCGTGGAGATGACGTCTCCGCGTTACATGCCGCTGATTGCATACGCCGACGCCTGGACGCCCTCGATCGCCGGCGTCCTGACGGGGCGGGCTATGTACATCGGCGACAAGACGGCTGCCGAAATCGCGGGACTGGTGCCGCAGCTGCGCGGCGCCATCGTGCTCACGCACCTGCCGCAGTCGCAGTTCATCGACACCGATCGCCCGCAGCCCGGGCTGAGCGATCAGCCCGTGCGCACCGGCAATCCCGCCAGCCCGTCGGCACGGAGCACGACCCCGGCAAATGAGCTCCTCCCCCTGCTCCAGCGTGCGGGCGCGCGCGTGGTCCTCAAGCCGAGCGCATACCGGGACGGCACGGTTGGCGTGGTCGGCAACCGCAACACGACGTCGGACGCCGTTCCCTCGATCACGATTGCGGCCGAGCAGTACAACATGCTCGCGCGGCTGGCGGCGGCGAATGTCCCTGTCGAGCTCAGGATCGAGCTCCGGACGCGCTATCAGGAAGAGGACCTCAACACCTACAACGTCATCGCTGATATCCCCGGTACGGATCCGGCGCTGCGGGATCAGATCGTGCTCGTCGGCGCCCACCTGGATTCGTGGCACGCCGGCAACGGCGCCACCGACAACGGAGATGGAGTGGCCGCCGTCATGGAGGCGATGCGCATCCTCGCCGCGGTCGGCGTGCAGCCGCGCCGGACCATCCGCGTGGCGCTGTGGAGCGGGGAGGAGCAGGGGCTGCTGGGGGCGCGCGCGTACATCGCGCAGCACCTGGCCAGCCAGGCCGACCGCGACACGCTGGCCGTCTACCTGAACGACGATCCCGGAAGCGGCAGAACGCTCGGCTTCTACATGGAGGGGAACGCCGCGGCCAAGGCGATCTTCGACGCCTGGCTGGAGCCGCTGAAGGACCTTGGTGTGACGCGAAACATCATCGAGGGGATCGGCAGCACCGACCACGTGCCGTTCAACGAGGCGGGGCTCCCGGGCTTCAACGCGATCAAGGACTTCGACGCGTACGACGAACGCACCCGCCACACCAATGCCGATTTCCCCGAGCGCATGAGCGCCGACGAACTGAAACAGTCGGCCATCGTCCTGGCCACGTTCGCCTGGCGCGCGGCGATGCGCAACGAGAGGATCCCCCGCGCGACCCCAGCGGCCTCGCCGCGATAGTCGCTGATCACGAAAAAGGAAACCACGACGACACGAAGGGCACGAATGCTTCTTGTCTTCGTGATCGCTGTGGCCTTCGTGGCTGAGGATTCTCCTGACTCTACTGACTCCACTGATCACGGGGCCACCGAGACACCGAGGCACCGAGACCTTTCTTACGCCTGCACTTTGTGTTCGTGCCTTAACGCAGCCTGAACGCGCGCTTTTCAACGGCGCCGGCTCAACGCGGCGTTCACGCACACCAGTTATCTTGGTTTGACACGTCTACGATGTGATGGCTTCGAATTGCCCGGAACTTTCTTAGGCAACTCTGTGCCTCGGTGCCTCCGTGCCTCGGTGTTCCCGTGATCAGCGCAGTCATGTGCAGTCAGCAAACGCCGCTGCGCTTATTGCTTTTGGTACCAAATCACCCGGTCACCGGCATCGCCGACCCCCGGCAGGGACATGTACGTGACGTCCACGTATCCGACGCCACTGAGCGGACTCCCCGGCAGCTCGAACACGCGATTGTTCGTCAGGAAGAACCCGCCCGGCTGCAGCATCCGCGCGATGTTCGCCGATGCCATCGTCTGCTCGAACACGTCGTAATACAGGAGGATATTCGTCGCGATGATCAGGTCGAACCGATCGTCGTCCCCCATCTCGATCCGTTCGGTGACGATGTTCAGATCGGCGGGCCTCACCGACAGGACAATCGCCGGGCGGATAGCGACGCCGCGGACGTCGACGCGGCCGGCGCCGGGCGGCGGCGGCGGCACCCCCGTGGCCTCGTCGCCAACCCAGTTTCCGAATCGCCGCCAGTACTCGACCAGATCGGCGCTCCACGGGCTGTCGGTGTTCCGGGGCAGCACCACCGGGTACGCAGCGCCCGCGCGCGCACGGGCGCGCGCCGCCTCGAGGTGCTGGAGGACGCGAGGACTGAGGTCGAACGCGGTGACCTGGAGCGCCGACGGGGCCGCCAGCTCCAGCCGCAACAGCGAATCGATCAGCGCGAACGGCTGGATCGTCTGCAGCGGGTAGAAATCGTACCCGTTCTGCTTGTCCACGAAGTCCAGACCGGGCCCGACGAGGGCGACCCGCCGAACCGTGCCCGGCCGCAGCATACCTGCGGTCTTCATGGCGTCGAGCGCCTGTTCGATTCCGAGGTCGATCGAAATTGACGTGTCGGACGACAGACCGCGATCGCGGAAGATCGTCAGCTTGTCCACCAGCTCCGTTCCCGGATCGAGCAGTCGCGGCGAGCGCTCCGCGCTGCCGACGACAGCAGCTCGCTCCTGGAGGTAGCCGTGCAGCTGCTTGCGGCCGGCCTCGGTCGCCGGATCCATCCCCTTGCGAATGAGGATCTGCCGGGCGACCTGGAGCCGCTCGTCGGCGCCTGGCGACGCCAGCGCCGCCACGAAATCGTCGATGCGGCCCAGCAGGACGGGCGATGGGACGAAGACCGGCGAACGCGAATTGCCCGACCGGATGACGAGTCCTGCAAGCTCCTGCTCTGTGATGCGCGGCTGCCGGGTGAACGTCGACCCGTACGTCAGGAAGTTGATGACGGAATCGTCCTCGCCGAGCTCCACCCGCGCGCGGATGGCGGCGTCGCGGCGCGCGACCCAGTCCGTCCAGGTGGCTTCCCGCTCGGCCGGCGTTTGGTCCCGTAGTTCCGGTGGAAGCAGATCGCCGCGCAAAGCGTCGAAGATGGCCTTCGCGTCCCCAAAGGGGACGTAGCTCCTGGCTGGTTGCGTCTGGGCCGCGGCCGCGACAAACAAGACGGCGGCAGCGAGCACGGCAGACGCTAAGAGAGATTTCATGCGGTCGTTCTGCACGTAGGGCGGGTTCCGCGAAGCGGACCCGCCGGATCTTCGCGCCGGGTCCGCGGCGCTCTGATCCTGTGCGCCGCGGAACCCGGCCTACGTACGTGAACGGCTAGAACGTCACCCGGAAGCCGAACTGCATCGTGCGGAACTGGCCGGCGATCCGCTGGTTGAACTGCCGATTGCTCTCCTCGGTCTCCAACCTGTAATTCGGCCGATTGAAGACGTTGAACGCCTCGGCGATCGCATCGATCGACACGTTGTTCGGCAGCGGGATGCGCTGCTGGAAGCGCAGGTCGGTCCGGTTCTCCGCCGGCTGGATGAACGAGTTTCGCGGGACGATTGTGCCATCCGGACGGAGGCGGCCCTCGCCGCCCGAGCCAAGAATGCGACGATCGCCGCCGAAGTTCGTCTCGTCCCGGTTGCCGGCGCCGAAGTAATGCAGGCCGCTCACCTGGAAGCCGTAGCCGACCTGCCAGATGCCGCTGAAGACGGCCCGATGCCGCCGGTCGGTGGAATCGAAGCCCCATTCTCCCCCGAGATCCGGCGCCACCGGGAACGTCACGGGCCCCGGCTCGGCGCCGGGGATGCCCATGAAGGGCGCCCCTTCCGCGCTCCACAAGCCGGCCAGCGTATACGACCCGGTCGCTTGCCAGCGATTGCTCATGCGCTTGGTGAACGCGGTCTGCAGTCCATGGTAGGCGGAGCGGCCGGTGAACGGCGTCATCGCCACGATGCCGAACTCCGGGTACGGGAGGCGGCTGCGATCCGAGTACGGATAGTTGACGCCAGTGGCCGGGTCGAAGGCGATGTTGACGTTCTCCTGGATGAACTTCTCGTCGCGCCCACGGCTGTAGACGTAATCCGCCTCCACCGCCATGTTCGCGCCCACCTGGCGCTGGACGCCGAGCGACGCCTGCCACGTGTGGGGCACGTGCGCATAATCGGCCGGCGGCGCCATCTCGCCGGCGCCACGGAGGAGACACGGGGCCGTGCCCCGGAAGCCGCTCGCGCGCCATGCCGCGAAATTGGCGGCCTGCTCCGGGGAGGCACAGAACTCCGTCAGCGCCTGATCGAACGTCGGCGGCGGCCCGTTGAACGGGTCGGCCGCAAAGTCGGGCCGCCCGTCGTTCCTCGCCTCCAGCACGGCGATCGTGGCCGGCTCCAATGCGTACAGCACCACCGGCGTGATCACCTCGGCGTAGTATTTGCCGCCGCCACCGCGCACGACCGTCCGGTCGTTCACCTGATAGGCAAAACCCAGCCGCGGCTGGATATTGTTCGCGTCCTGGGGACGCCCGGCCCGCATGAACGGGAGGAACTCGCCGTATTGCGCAAACGAGTCCACCGTCAGGTCGTACCGAACCCCAAGATTCACCGTCAGATTGTCGGAGACCCTCCAATCGTCCTGCGCGTAGGTGGCGTAGTACGGCAGGTCGACGTCGTCCCGCCGCCCCTTGTGGATGCCGAGGCGGTACGTCCGGACGAGGGGCGAAATCGCCGCAAGGTTCCACGTGTCGACGTTGAACGGGTCCGGGAAGATCTCTTCGAGATTGCGCGGAAGCGGGCCGCCCCGGGCATCGATCTCACCGCTGCAGTTCGTGCAATTGGCGCTCATCTCGTGATGGAGCAGGAACTCGCCGCCGACCTTCAGGTCGTGACGCCCCCGTGCGTTGTACGACAGGGTGAAGTCGTCGCGGACGGTGTAGAGGTTCTGCGTCCGATGCCGCGGATACCCGGGATTGGGCAGGAGCGTAAAGCCGGTGAAGCGGATGCGGGGCGAGCCAACGGTGACCGGGCCGTACGGGCCGTTGGTGGCGGCCCAGTGATTCGACCAATTCGTGAGGTTTGCGTTGCGGAAGATGTAGCCCGCGTACCCGACCCGCGCCTCGTTCAGGGCCCGGTTGCTCAGCACCTGCGTGAGCTGCACCATCAGGGAGTCCTGCGTTTCGCCGACCGAGAACGTTGCCGCCGGATGGTTGTTGTTGCCGGCGCCGAATGGCGTCCAGGTCCTCGTCAGGTTGCCCTTGAGCATCAGGCGCGTCTGCGGCGAGACCTGAAAGTCGATGCGCCCGCCGCCGAGCTTCTTGGTGACGGTGCCGTTCAGCTCGACGTTGAAGCTCGGGAACGGCGTATTCCAGATGCTGGTCCGCGGCTCGCGCTCGTACTCGTAGAAGCCGAAGAAGTGCACCCGGTCGCGTCGGACCGGACCCCCGAACGTCCCGGCGTACTGCTGGTTCGAAATCGGCAGCACGCGATTGAGCACGGGGTTCTCCGCGTTGAAGCGATCGTCGCGGAAATTGGACCGGAACGTGCCCGCGAACCGGTTGGTGCCCGATTTGGTGATCACGTTGACCTGGACGGCCTGCGAGCGGCCCTGCGTCGCGTCGAACCGGTTCGAGATGAACTGGAACTCGGCAATGGCGTCCTGGCTGAAGGGCGGCTGGCCGCCGCCGCCGAGGCTGTTGGTCACCTGCAGGCCATCGAGGTTGGTCTGGTACTCGCGCACTTCACCGCCGTTCCTGTTCGGCAATGGTTCGGTGGCGTTGGTCGACGAGGTCCGGCTGCCGGGCGCGATCAACGCAAGCGCCATCCAGTTGCGGCCGTTGACCGGCAGCTCCTGCACCTGCTGCGGATCGACGTTGCCGCCCAGGCTGGACGTGGCCACTTCGAGCAGCGGCGTTTCAGCCGTGACCGTGACCGTCTCCTCAATCGTTGACGGCGCCATCTGGAGGTTGACGCCGGCCGTCTGTCCGACCAGCAATTGCACGCCGGGACGCGTCACCGTCGTGAAGCCCTGCAGCGCCGCAGTGACGGTATAGATGCCGACGCGCACGGGAAGACGATAGCTCCCGGTCCCGTCGGTCACGGTCTCGAACCGGTTTCCCGTGACCTCGAGCACCGCGGTCACGGTCACGCCGGGCAGGACACCGCCCGTTGAATCAGTCACAGTGCCGGTCAGCACTGCTTCTTGTGCATACCCGACAGCGGGCAGCGCGAGGATCGCGGCAACGAGAAGTACCCGTCCGACGAACCTTCCTGTCATTTCGCTTCCTCCGGTGTACAGCCGAATTGAGGCGCACGCGCGAACCGAACCGCGCCCGTACCGGCGAGTCGTTGAGCCGAATGGGCAAAGTAGGCGATCTGCTGGGTTTAGTCAACCTTGCGCGATTATGCGCGGCGCTGTTTTTTTCCGCCGGTGGCCGGCCATCGCTTCGAGCACGGCACAGACGGCGGCGGTGTCATGTGCCTCGTGCCCCATCGCCGCGGCCGCCGTATATATAGGGACAGTCGCGGCCAGGAGCAGGGTCGGGCATCCCAGCTCGCGCGCGAAGTCGCCGATGATCGTCAAGTCTTTCTTGAAGATCGACAGCGTGACGCTGGTCGCCGCGTAGCGCCCGCGCACCATCATCGGCCCGCGCACCTGCAGCATCCGGGAATTGCCCGCGCCGTCGGCGATGACTTTCAGGGTCAGTGCGGGATCGAGCCCCGCCTTCATCGCCAGCACGAGCGCCTCGGCTGCCGCCACGTTGTGGATGGCCACCAGGAGATTGGCCACGAACTTCATCCTCGACCCGGCCCCGAAGGGGCCGACGTAGTGGTGGGCCCGGGCAAAGCCCTGCATCACCGGCTCCACGGCGCGACAGGCGCGCCTCGGGCCGCTCGCATACACGACGACATCCTTCGCGCGGGCCTGTGATCCAGTTCCACTGATCGGGCAGTCCAGGAGCGTCGTCCTCGCCGCCGCGAGCAGCGCCCGCGCCTCTTCCTTCACCGCGATCGGGAGCGTGCTCGTTTCAATCACCAGCGTCGGCGCGGGCGGCGCGCCCGCCAGCTCGTTCGCCACCTCGAGCAGCGACGCCGCAGACGGCAGCGACGTGATCACGATGCTGGTCGCGTTGCCGACGTCCGGCACACTTCGCGCCGCGTGACCGCCCGCGCGCGCGTGCCGGCGGCGCTTCGCCGCGACGACGTCGTACCCGACGACCGTGTAGCGGGCTTTCATGAGATTCGCCGCTATCGCGGACCCCATGATGCCGAGACCAATCAGTCCGACGGTCTTGAATCTCTGGCTCTTAGTCTTTGATCTCGAATTAGCCGTTCTCATTGGACGACAGACTATGGCATACCCCGCGCCAGGCGCCGACCAGCGGGCGAGGGAGCGGAGGAAACGGAGGACACCGTTTCACACGGAGGCACGGGGGCACGGAGACGCGCGGAGGGCGACTGCACGCGACTGCGGGGAAGGGCAGTCATCGCGCCGGTCACGCCGGCCATTCGGCCGGCTCATAGATAGAACACGGGTGCGATGACAAACCGGCCATGAATGCCGCGCGGGCTTGTCATCACACCCGTGTTCTATCTATGTCGCGCGAAGCGCGGTGACCGGCGCTCCGTGCGTCTCTGCGCCTCCGTTGCTCCGTGTGAACCCGTGTCCTCCATCCTCTCCGGTTGCGAATTAGCGAGCGATTCCCGGGCGCGCATAGTAATAGCCTTCGTCCTCGTCGATCGCGATCGGCGAATCGAAAAGCTGGCTGAGATGCCGGGCGGACAGCAGGGATCGCTTCGGGCCCGACGCGATGATCTTTCCGTCGCGCAGCAGGACGACCCGCTGGATCTCGGGGACGATTTCCTCGATGTGGTGCGTGATCAGGATGAGCGTCGTCCCCTCGCGCGCGATCTGCCGCACGCGCTCCATGAAGGCGTGCCGCGCGACGAGGTCGAGCCCCGTGGTGGGCTCGTCGAGGATGAGCGCGCGCGGCGCGGTGACCAGCGCCCGCGCCAGCAGCACGCGCCGTGCCTCGCCGCTGGACATCTCGTCCAGCCGGCGGCGCGCGAGGTGCGAGACGCCCATGCGCTCGAGCGCCTCCGCCGCGCGCCGCCGCATGTCGGCGGTGACGGACCCGTACCGCAGAATGCCCTGCGTGGCGAAAAAGCCGGAGAGGACCGCGGCATCGGCCATCACGCGCCCTTCGTTGTTGCCGAATACGAAGCGGTGGTGCAGGTCGGAAGAGACGATGCCGAGCTGCGACCGCAGGTCGAAGACATCCCAGTTGTCGCTGCCGAAGACGCGGACGGGCGGAGGACCGTGTTCGCGCGCGAGCGGCCGGTCCTCGTGCGTCAGCACGCGCACGAGCGCCGACTTGCCGGCGCCGTTCGGGCCGAGGATGGCGGTGTGCTCGTCGGCGGCGATCGTGAGGGTCAGGCCGTCAAGGATGAGGCGGTCATCCTTGACGACGGTGGCATTTGCAAGCTCCAGTACAGGCGCGGCCAAGTTAGAAGTTGGAAGTTAGAAGTGAAAAGTAAGCTTCAAAGTCGCGCGCTCCACTTCCAAACTTACTTTCCACTTTCCACTTCACACGTTCCACTTACGCCGGCAGCAGCTGTCCCTTCGTCTCCCTCGCGAACGGCAGCAGGACCAGCCCCAGAATGAACGCGAGGGCCACGACGGCCACCGGGACGCCGAGGCTGCCGTAGGACGCGATACCGGCGCCCAGGAGGAAGACCATCGCGACGCCGACGAACCGGCCGACCGAGCTGATGAACCCGATCGCGCTCGCCCGGCAGTCGGTGCTGTATTGCTCCGGCAGCCAGATGGTGTACACCGCGAAATTCGCGCCGCCGAGGCCCATGAAGAAGACCAAGACGAAGAACGTCGTCAGCGGGTTGCCGGGAAGATAGAAGACGTAGCCGAAGCCGATGGCGGCACTCACGCCCAAAATCGTCAGGAAGAGCGCCATCGTCGGGCGGCGGCCGACGCGCTCGGTGAAGAGCGGCACGAGGACGCACCCGATAATGGTGCCCACCGCGAGCACGATCGAGGCGTAGGACGCGATGCGCGCCGCGTCGGGCGCGGCGTTTCCGGCGCGGACCGCCAGCTGCGTGACGGCGGTCGGCACGTAGATCGAACCGGCCCACAACAGGATGATCGAAACGAGGAAGAGCCCGGACATGACGATCGTGTCGCGCTTGTAGGTCGGCGTGAACAGGGCGCCAAACGCCTGGGCCATCGTGGGACGGCGCTCCTTGGAGTCGCCGAATTTATCCTGCCACTTCTTCGACTCGTGCACGCCGTACCGGATGAACGCGATCATGAGCGCCGGCACGCCGCCAAAGATGAACATCCACCGCCACCCGTAGGTGGCGCCGATGAAGTAGTTGGCGACGGCCGCGAAGAAGAAGCCGAAGTAGTAGCCGGTGTGCATCAACCCGGCGCCCATCTTGCGGCGACTCTCGTCCAATTCTTCTGAGATGTACGCGGCCCCAATCGGCTGCTCGCCGCCGACGCCGATACCACAGAAAAAGCGCAGGATCGCGAGCTGCCAGATGTTGGTCGCGAACGCGCAGAGAAACGTGAACAGCGAATAGGTCAGAATCGTCAGCATCAGCGTGCGCACGCGGCCGATGCGATCGCCGATCGGCCCCCAGATCATCGACGTGCCCCATCCCAGCAGGAAGAGCGCGAACAGGATGCTGCCGTAGTACCCGATGTTGGCGGGGGTCACGGCGATGCCCGACGCCGGCAGCAGCTCCGTCAGCGCGGGGACGAGCACGAGGGCATAGATGAAGGAGTCCATGCCGTCGAGCGCCCAGCCGCCCCAGGCGGCGAGGAATCCGCGCTTCTGGTTGGTCGTGAGCTTGACGCGTGGTTGCGACATCGCGGTACCGGTCACCATCGGGGACGTCCTCCGGACAGAAGAAAAAGAGCGTGTGACAGCCGCGTAATGGTATGGGCGTTCGGGGACGTGGTCAAGGCTCTGGGCCCTGGGCTCTGGGCTTTGGGACCGCAAAGAAAAAGAGCCCGGCGATGATTTGAAATCGTCGCCGGGCTCACAGCCGAGAGCCCAGAGCCTGAGGCCAGGAGCCCGAGTGTTCTACCGCGTCCCCGTCGCCGGAGCCGCCGGCTTCGTCATCAGGAACGCCGGGTTCGCGCCCGCGCGCGGCGTGAACTTCTGCGCGCCGCCGTTGTCGACTTCGGCGACATACAGGTTGCCCGCGGAGTCGACGTGGATACCGTGCACGCCCCAGAATCCGCCGGGGATCGGGCCCCACATGCCGAACGTGTACTGCAGGTTGCCGTTGAGGTCGTACTTGATCATCTTCGACGAGTGGCGGTCGAAGGCCCACAGCATGCGCGACCCGTCCATGTAGATCAGGTGGATGTCGGCGGGCGCCGCGCCCACGCTCCAGGAATCGAGCGGCTTGCCGTTGGCGTCGAACACCTGGATCCGGCGGTTGCCGCGGTCGTTCACGAACACGCGGCCGCTCTGCGGGTCGACGGCGATGCCGTGCACGTTGTTGAAGTAGCCGAGGCGCGTCTCCTTGCCGTTCTCGCCGCGCTCGCCCCAGGTCATGAGGTATTTGCCGTCCTTGTTGAACTTCACGACGCGCGTGTTCGCGTAGCCGTCGGCCACGTAGAAGTCGCCGTTCGGCGCCCACGCCATGAACGTCGGGCGATAGAAGTGGGTCGCGTCGGTGCCGGGGACGTTCAGCGTGCCGACCGTCTGGAGCAGCCGCTTGCCGTCGTTCGAGAAGCGGAAGATCGCGTGGCGGTAATCGTCCACGATCCAGACGTCCTTCTGCGGATCGTACGGGCTCTGGAAGACCGAGTGCGGACGCCGGAACATCTTGTCGTACTGCGTCCAGTCCTCGACGTGGTTGCCCTGCGCGTCGATCACGTTGATGATGCGCGCCCACTTGTAGTCGACGTCCGGCTGTCCGGCGTCAAGGTCGTCGCCCGGTTCCTGGGTCTTCGGATCCTTGAACAGCGCGCCGGGAGGGCTCGCGGAGGTGGCATCGCGCCACGGCAGGCGGCCGATCGGGAACTCCACGCTCGGCGCGATCCTGGTGGTCGCCGGCCGCGAGATTTCCGGCAGCATGCCGCGCTGCAGCACGAACACGCGGTTCGGGGTCTCGGCGAAGACACCCTGGCCCGCGCCCCATGTCCACTTGCCGACGCCGGGGACGCCCGACAGCGGCTTCGGCCAGCCCACCTGCACGTTGTAGGCGCCGAACATGTCCTGGCCGCCCTTCTCGCCGGGCACCGCGGCGACGCGAGTGGGCGCCCCCTGGCCCTGCACGGATGTCAGCCGGTTGCCGGCCACGAACACCACCGCCAGGGCAACAGCGGCCGTTACGATGAACGACGCGCGATTACGGATACTCATTCCTCTGTACTCCTGTTTGGGTCGCACCAAAAGGTGCCCGTGCCACGCTGGTCTGCGGGGGACCGGGATTTCAGTGAACAAGGGAGAATACGCGCCGAGGGCGCGGGAGGTCAAGGATCGCGCCTGAGGTCGCGGAGGGGACGGAGGCAACAACGGGTTCACACGGAGAAACGGAGCAACGGAGACGCGCGGAGAACGACTGCACGTTAGTACCGGCAGTCATCACGCCGGTGACGCCGGCCTACGGCTGCCTGCGGCCGGCACATGGAGAGAGCAACGCTTCGCCCACAAGCTACGTGATGACATAAAGGGCTTGTGGGCAGAGCGTTGCTCCCTCCATGCCGCGCGAAGCGCGGTCACCGGCGCTCCGCGCGTCTCCGCGACTCCGTGACTCCGTGTGAACCCGTGTTCTCCGCCGTCTCCGCTTCCCGTGCCGCTACACGTCGATAATCGCGAACGCCTCTCGCAGACAGTCGAGTGGCTCGTGGCCCGGCGCGGGCCGGAACTCGTGGCTGATGTAGCCCGTGTATCCCAGATCCGAGAGCGCCTGGGCGACGAACCGGTAGTTGATCTCCTGGGTGTGATCGATGTCGGTGCGGCCGGGAACGCCGGCGGTGTGATAGTGCGCGATCCACTGGAAGTTCTCGCGGATCGTCGCGACCAGATCCCCCGCCATCACCTGCGCATGATAGATGTCGAACAGCACCTTGACGCTGGGCGAGCCCACGCGCTTACACACGTCGAAGCCCCACTGCGGGTGCCCGAACATCTGGTCGACGCGCCCGACGTTCGGGTCCGTGTACTTGTGGTTCATGTTCTCGATGCAGAGGGTGACGCCTCTGGCTTCGAGATGGCCCTTGACGCGGTTGAGGAACGCGACGGCATGGTCGGCGCCCTCCGCCGGCGACATGCCGCGGCGTTGGCCGCCGACCGAGATGACGTTGGTCACGCCGCTGGACGCGCACACGTCGATGTACTGGCGCAGCTGCGGCTCGAGGCGGTCGTGCACCTCGGCGTGAATCAGCCCGTTCTCAAAGGTCACCGGCCCGGCCCCCGCCATGGTCGGCACGAGGCCGTGCTTCCTGAGGGTCGGCCAGTCCGCTGGCCCGATGAGATCGAAGCCCTTGAAGCCGATCTGTGCCGCTTGGCGGCACATGTCGTCGAACGAGAGCGTCGTGTTCGCGCCGAAGGTGACGCGCATCAGCCCCTGCTTGAGGCGCACCTTCGGGCGTGCTGTCGCGTCCCGTGCGCGAACCGCAGCTGCTCGACGCCGAACGAGGCGTACACAGCGTTGCGCGGGAACGACGGATCGATGCGGGTGTCGAGCGCGATGTCCGCGCCAATGGCGTCCTCAGCCAGGGTGTACTGCTGGAGCTTCTTCCAGTTTTCGTCGCGGCGCGCCAGCACCTGCGACATGAAGCTGTCGAGGTCCGATTGCGCGGATGGGGCGGCGCCAAAGGCCGCGATAACAGCAAGAGTGGCAAAAAGGCGACGCATCATTGAGGGCAACTCCCGGCGGCTGGCGGCATATGAGACGCAAACGGCGCCAGGAAGTTCACCGCTGGGGTGAACGGAGGGGACGGAGGACACGGGTTCACACGGAGCAACGGAGCAACGGAGACGCGCGGAGCGCCGGTGACGGTGACGGCGCTTTGCGCCACATAGATAGAGCAACGCCCTGACCACAAGCCGTCTGAATCGCGTAATGGCTTGTGGTCAGGGCGTTGCTCTATCTATGAGCCGGCCCGAAGGGCCGGCATCACCGGCGTGATTGCTATGCGTCCTGGATTGTGCGTACGAACCTCCGCGCGTCTCCGTTGCTCCGTTCCTCCGTGTGAACCCGTGTCCTCCGCCGTGCTCCGATTCCTATGGCGCCACTACCGCGTACCGCTCGCCGCCGGCTTCAGTGTCACCTTCTGCACGCGCCAGTTGCCCAGCTCACCGACGTAGAGCTCATTCTCGGTGCGGCAGTCGATCGCATTCACCGTCCCGAACTCCTTCAGGAGCTTGCCCGCCCGTCCGAACTTGCCCACGATCCGCCCGTCGAGCGTCATCTTCAGGATCTCGCCGTCGTAATCGAGGTTGTTCGGCGGGTTCGAGTTCGACACGTACAGGAACTGCCGCGGCGGCGGCGTGATGCAGATCGCCCACGGCGATCCGACGTTGCGGAACTGCGTCTTGAACGTGCCCTCGGTATCGAAGACCTGGATCCGCCGGTTGTCGCGATCGGCCACGTAGACGTTGTTCGCGGCATCAATCTGGATCCCGTGGACGACCCTGAACTGTCCCTCGCCGGTGCCGGTGGAGCCCCAGTTCTTGATCCACTTGCCGCTGCGATCGTATTTCGCGACCCGTGAATTGCCGTAGCCGTCGGCAACGTAGATGTTCCCGGCGGAGTCCCACGTGACGTCGGTCGGGCGGTTGAAGTTTTCGCCCGCGGCACCGGATCCCGGAGGCGGCCCACCGGCACGCCCTGCGGGAGCCGCGGCTCCGGCGCCGCCGGCTGGCGGTGCGGGCGGTCTCGGCCCGACGAGCGCGTACGTGTCGGCCGGCACCGACAGCGGAAGCGCCGGCACGCGCATCGCCTCGGGCTTCCGGCTGAAGACCATCTGAATCCGGCCGTTCGGGTCGAACTTGATGACCTGCGTCGACATCTGATCCACGACCCAGACGTTGTCCTGCGGATCGACGCGGACCTGCTGCGCCTGGAGGAAGCCGTACACGTTCTGGCCGATTTCACGCACGAACTTGCCGGTGCGATCGAACTGGAACAGCCGCGAGCCGCCGTGCGACACGTTGCGCGCGCCCGCGGTCGTGATCCGCGGCGTCCCGGTCCGCGTGTACACGAAGACGTCGCCCTTCGAGTTCGTGGCCACGCCCGCCGCTTCGCCGAGGTGGAGGTTCGGCGGCAGCGTGAGCGGCGTGGAGGCGTCGTACGGAATGTCAGGGAAGTTCAGCTGCGCCGAGAGGACGCCGCTGAGCGCGAGCACGGCAGTGATGACGACAAGAAAGACGCGTGTCATGAATTCCTCCCGGCGGGTCCGCTGCGCGGAACCCGCCCTACACTACCGGCTCGACGTGGTGGTGGTCTGGCGCAGGCGGATCTTCTGCACGCGCCACGCGCTGATTTCCGAGACGATCAGCTCGTCCGGGTTGCGGCAGTCGATGCCATGCACCGTCTGGAACTGGCCCACGGCCTTCCCCGCGCGTCCGAACTTGCCGATGATCCGCCCGTCCAGCTCCATCTTGTAGATCTCGCCGCTCGTCTCCCACGACGCGGCCGGGTTCGCATCCGGATTCGAGTTCGACGAGAACAGGTACTGGTGCGGCCCGGGCGAGATGCAGACCTCCCACGGGTTGCCGATGTTGTCGTAGATGGCCCGGAGCACCAGGTTGTTGTCGAACACCTGGATGCGCGCATTGCCGCGGTCCGCCACGTACACGTTGCCCTGCGCATCGGTGGCAATCGAGTGCGGCGTGTTGAACTGGTACGGCTCGGTGCCCCTCAGGTGACTGCCGACCTGGCGGACGAACCGGCCGTTCTTGTCGTACTTGACGACCCGATGGTTGATGTAGCCGTCGGGCACGAAGATGTTGCCCTGGGGATCCCAGGCGACGTCGGTGGGGCGGGCGAACAGGTACCGCTCGGCCGGAGGCGGGGCGCCCTGCGGCGTCTCGACGGCGCCTTCCACCGCCTCGGGGCGGCGGCCCAGCACCATCACGACGCGCCCTGCGGGGTTGAACTTGATGACCATGTTCGTCCCCTCGTCGACCGCCCAGACGTTGTCGTCGCGGTCGACGCGCACCTTGTGCGCGAACTCGAACCCGTAGAGGTCTTCGCCCCATTCCTTGACGAAGGTGCCGTTCTGGTCGAACTCCAGGAGGCGCGTGTCGTCTCGGCGCGTGTAGACGAAGATGTGCCCCTTCGAATTGGTCGCGACCCCCATGCTCTCGCCGAGATACACGTCGGCCGGCATCTTCAGGAAGTTCGGGACCGACTCGAACGGAATTTCAGGGACGTTCTGCGCTTTCGCGCGCTGCCCCGTCTGCGCGTGGCCTGTGGCCACCAGGCACAACACCGCCAGGACCACGCCGCCGATCATCCAACGTTTCATGTGACGCTCCTCATTTTGGCCTGGGTAAAGGGCCGACCAAGGTCGGCCCCTGCGCCGTCATGGCAGGGGCCGAGCTTGCTCGGCCCGTCGTAACTACCGTGTCCCTGTCACGTTCGCCGGCACGTTTTCCTTGATCCAGTCGACCACGAACTCGATGATGTCGTCGCTGTTCCGCTCGAGCATCATCATGTGGCTGTTGCCCGACATCCCCTCTTCCTCGAGGCGCACGAAGTCGGTCCGTACACCCGCCTGGTTCAGGAACTTCGGGATGCACGGATCGTACACGCGGTGATAGGTGCCGCTGGCGGACATCGCGAGCACGCGCTTGTCCTGCCACCGCACCAGCTTCCGCGCCGGTTCGACCTGCATCCAGCAGCGCACTTCATCCGGACGTTCGGATTTCTCCTCGAGCACCACCTGGATCTCGGCCGGCGAGCTGGCGGGCGGGTCGTACTCGAACCGCATGTTCGTCAGCCCCCACGAATTGGGATTGCGCGGCCTCGGCTCCACCTTGGCGGTGTCGGCGCCGCCGAACTGCGGTCCGCCCGGCTCCGCCGTCACCATCGCGCGAACGAGGTTCGGGCGCGCCTCCGTGAGGTTGAAGCCGAACCCGCCGCCCTGGGAATGGGTGAAGAGAATCACGGGGGTTCCGATCGTTTCGAGCAGCGCGATGCCGGCCGGATGCACCAGCTGTCCGGTCGCCCCGGCGAACTGCACCTGCGTCCTGATGAAGGCGTCGAAGATCGGGTCGCCCATCTTGCCGCTGCCGGGCCACTGCGTGTGGTTCATCTTCAGCGGGAAGTCGCCGCGCTCGCGCGCGTTCGTCCAGATCCGCTCCAGCTGGAGCGCGGTGCGGATGTTCAGGTTCCCGTCGATCGGCGTCTTGCCGTCCGGCCCCGGCAGCGGCACGTACGCGGAACGGCCACGTGCCGGGTAGTCGACCATATAGACGACGAACCCTTCGTCGACGAGCGTGTACGCCCAGCCGGCGCGGCCGTCAGGAGTCTGCTGCCAGTCCACGCCCGTCTGTCCGTTGCCGTGGTAGAGCACGATCGGGTTCGGATGCCGGATCTGACGGGGCACCCATACCTCTGTGTACATGGCGCCGCGCATCACCTGCCGGCCCGGCTCACCCCAGTACTCCCCGCCCGCGTAGAAGAATCCCTTGCGCGCGATGTCGTCGACCGCGAAGGTGGGGATCGCGCGCGGGTTCGGCATCGCCCGGTTGTTGTTCTCCCCGCGGCCGGGCCGCGCGTTCGTGCTCAGCCAGTTGCCGATGTACTTCGCGATGTCGGCGCTGTTCTTCTCGAGCATCATCATGTGCCCGTTGCCCGAGAGCCCGGCGCTTTCCGGCTCGACGTACTGGGTCTTCACGCCCGCCTGGTTCAACCACTTCGCGAGGCAATGGTCGTACTGCCGGTGGTAGCTGCCGTCCATCGACATGAGCAGCACCGGGATGTTCGCGAGGTTCTTCAGCCGGCGCGCCGGCTCCTGCTGCACGTAACAGGGCACCTTGTCGGCCGAGGGCGCCTGCGTCTCGAGGACGGTCTGCAGTTGCTTGGCGTCGGTGATTGCCGGTTCGTACGTAACAGGGCTGTTCGCCACGCCCCAGCTCAGGCCGCCGCCCTGCTGGTAGGCGACCTTCGCGGTATCGACGCCGCGGATCGGTGGCGCCGCCGGCTCGAGCGTGACGATCGCCTTGACGAGGTTCGGCCGGGCGTCGGCGACGAGCCAGCCGAACGCGCCGCCCTGCGAATGCGTCAGCAGGATCACCGGCGTCCCGATCGCGTCGAGCAGCGCGACGTTCGCGTCGCGCGTCAGCGTCTCCTGCCGGGTGCCGCCAAGGAACTGCACCTGCGTCTTGTTGAAGTCATCGAACACCCTGTCGCCGATCCGTCCGGTGCCGGGCCACTGCGTGTGCTTCTTCGCCTGCGGGAAGTTGCCGCGCGCCGCCGCCGCGGTGAAAATCTCCTCGAGGTTGTTCGCCGTGCGAATGTTCAGGTTGAGCTGGCCGGGGGTGCCGTCAACGCCAGGCACGTACTGCGAGCGGCCACGCGTCGGGAAGTCCTGGAGGTACACGACGTAGCCCATGTCCAGGAAGTTGTAAGCCCAGCCCGGCCGGCCGTCGGGTGTCTGCAGCCAGTCGACCCCCGTCTGCCCCGCGCCGTGGAAAAAGACGACGGGATACGGCGACCGGATCTGCTTCGGCACCATGACTTCCACGTACATCGCGCCTGCCCACGTCGATTCCTTGTCGTCGCCGAGCTCGCCCGCGTATTTGCCGCCGGCGTAATAGAAGCCGTGCCGCGCGACGTTGGCGAGCGAGACGGTCGGGATCTTCGAGTTCGGCGTGGCTCGTGCGGCGGGACTCTGCGCGAATGCGTCAAAGGCGGTCGCGACGAACATCAATGCAGCCAGCAGGGCCAAGCGCGGCTTCATAACGTCTCCCTTTCTGTTGGGCTAAGCATATAGGTACAAATGCGGTTGTTTCCCGACTACGGGTTGTAGAGCCGAACGGCTGCAATGTCAAGAAGCCGGGTCCGCTTTGTCAACAGAAGCCGGGTCCGCTTCGCGGAACCCGGCCTACGCACGCCGATTCAAGTCAATACACGTAGGGCGGGTTCCGCGAAGCGGACCCGCCAACTTCGATAGAATAGCCGCCTCTGTAGGGGAGGAATGTGCTTCATGCGCCACGCGTCGCTTCTGAGCGTTCTCTTGATTTCTATCGGCTGCGCCGCGCTCTACGCCACCCAGGCGCCGGCCGCCGTGCCGGCACTGGGCGTCTGGTCCGAGAAGGCGCGGATGTTCGATCTTCGCAGCGAAGCGGCCACGGTCTTCGCCAACGGCAAGGTCTACGTCATCGGCGGCCTTGCGCGGAACCAGGAGGCCTCGACGCTCAACCAGGAGTACGACCCGGCTACCGACACCTGGCGCGATCGGCGCCCGATGCCGTTCCCGCTCAGCCACCCCAATGCGGCGGCTCTGAACGGCAGGATCTACGTCGTGGGCGGATTCCTCGCCCAGGTGCACGTGGCCGCGCAGGACTCGACCTTCGAATATGACCCGGCCGCCGACACGTGGCGGATCCTGGCGCCGCTCAAGGTGCCGCGCGGGTCGGTCGGCGTCGTCGCCCTCAACGGGAAGATTCACGCGATCGGGGGACGAACGGCCGATCGCGTGACCTCCGCGGTGCACGAAATCTACGATCCAGCCACCAACATGTGGACGACCGGCGCGGCGCTGCCGAGAGCGCGGGATCACTTCGCCGCGGCCGCCGCGAACGGCAAGATCCACGTCATCGGCGGTCGATTCAACCTGCCGGTCGACAACACCAACATGCACGACATCTACGATCCGGGCGCAAACAGCTGGACGACCGGGCCTCCCCTTCCGACGGCGCGCAGCGGCGGAGCGGCGGCCTTGTATAAGGGGATGATCGTGGTTGCCGGCGGCGAATGCCGTGATTTCAAGCCCTTTGTCGAAACCGAGGGGTTCGAGGTGGCCACCGGGCGCTGGCGAACGCTGGCCCCGATGCCCATCGGCAAGCACGGAATAACCGGCACCACCGACGGCCAGGTCATGTACATCCCCGGCGGAAATCCCGAATGCGGCCTGTCGATGTCGGTCCGGATGGTTACATTTACTCTGCCGTAGTTCGGGTGTATCGTTCGGGTCGCTCGGCTCGTTTCGGGCCGTTCGGGCCGAACGATTCGAACGATTCGAACGATCCGAGCGGTAAGGAGCACTCATATGAATAGCCGAAGGGACTTCTTCAAGAGCGTGGCCGGCGCAACCGCCGGTATGTACGTGATGGGCACCGGCGGCCGCGCCGCCGCTCAGGCGCGCCGCCAGGTCAGCATTGGCGGCAAGCGCGTCCGGGTCGTCGACGTGCACGCGCACACGGACGTGCCGCTCGGCGAGGTGGTGAAGGGCACGAAGTACCAGAACCAGGCCGACCAGGACCCCGAGCTCGAAGAGCGCATTCCGCTGATGGACAAGCAGGGCGTCGACGTGCAGGCGCTCAGCATCAACGGCTTCTGGTGGTACGAGATCATGGACCGCGGGCTCGCGCGCGCCGTCTGCAACCGGCAGAACGAGGAGCTGGCCCGGTGGGTCAAGCGCTACCCCGACCGCCTCGTGGCGATGGCGTCGGTGCCGCTGCAGTTCCCCGATCTGGCGGCGGAGTTGCTGCAGGACGCGGTGACGCGGCTGGGCGCGCGGGGCGTCACGCTTGGCGGCCACGTGAACGGCGAGGACCTGTCGCTGCCGAAGTACGACCCGTTCTGGGCGAAAGCCGCGGAGATGAACGAGCTCGTGTTCATGCACCCTGGCGGGGCGGACAACTTCATCAAGGACGGGGCGTTCCGGGGACGCGGGGCGCTCGGCAACATCATGGGCAACCCGCTCGAGACGACGTACTTCTTGTCGCGCCTGATCTTCGACGGCGTCTTCGACCGGCATCCGCGGCTCCGCGTGTGCGGCGCCCACGCCGGCGGCTACCTGCCGTCCTACTTCGGCCGCACCGAGGCGGCCTGCGACGTGCGCGGCAACGCGGACTGCGCCAACAAGAAGCGGCCGAAGGAGTACCTGCGGTCGCAGATCCTGATCGACACGATGATCTTCTCGGAGGAGGGGCTGCGGCATCTGGTGGCGGAGATGGGGGTTCCCCAGATCGTGTACGGGACGGACAACCCGTTCAACTGGCCGGTGACCGTGGACCTCGTGCTCAACGCGCCGTTCCTGAACAACACCGAGAAGGAAGCGATCCTCGGCGGGACGCTGTCGAAGCTGTTGCGGATAACTTCTTGATCGTTCGGATCGTTCGTTCCCGGTCGAACGAGTCGAACGGCCGGTGAACGATTCGAACGACACGAACGGTTCGAACGGCCCGAACGAAGGAGCATTCATATGAATAGCCGCAGGGACTTTTTCAAGACCGTCGCCGGCGCGACCGCCGGCGCGTACGCCATGGGACGCGGCCTCTCCGCGCAGGCACCGGCGCGCCGGCAGGTCAGCATCGCCGGCAGGCGCGTCCGCGTCGTGGACGTGCACGCCCACGGCACCGTGCCCATCATGCAGGCCGTCAAGGGGACGCCGTACGAGAAACAGGGCGCCGGCAACCTGAAGCAGCTCGAAGCGCGCGTGCCGCTGATGGACAAGCAGGGCGTCGACGTCCAGGCGCTCAGCATCAACGGCTTCTGGTGGTACGAGGTCAAGGACCAGGGGCTCGCCCGCGCCATCTGCACGGCGCAGAACGAAGGGCTGGCCGACTGGGTGAAGCGCCACCCCGATCGGTTCGTGGCGAACGCCTCGGTGCCGCTGCAGTTTCCCGAGCTCGCCGCGGAGCTGCTGCAGGACGCGGTGACGCGGCTCGGCGCGCGCGGCGTCACGCTCGGCGGTCATGTGAACGGCGAGGACCTGTCGCTGCCGAAGTACGACCCGTTCTGGGCGAAGGCCGCCGAGATGAACGAGCTGGTCTTCATGCACCCGGGCGGCGCCGAGAACATCACGCGCGACACCGCGTGGCGCGGCCGCGGCGACCTGGGCAACATCATCGGCAACCCGCTCGAGACGACCTACTTCCTGTCGCGCCTGATCTACGACGGCGTGTTCGACCGCCATCCGCGGCTGCGCGTGTGCGGCGCGCACGCCGGCGGCTATCTCCCCTCGTACCTGATGCGCAGCGAGGTCGCCTGCGACGTGCGCGGCAACGCGAACTGCGCGAACAAGAAGCGCCCGAAGGAGTACCTCCGCTCGCAGATCATGATCGACACGATGATCTTCTCGGAGGAAGGGCTGCGGCACCTGGTCGCCGAGTTGGGCGTGCCGCAGATCGTGTACGGCACCGACAACCCGTTCAACTGGCCGGTGACGGTCGATCTGGTCCTCAACGCGCCGTTCCTGAACAACACTGAGAAGGAGGCGATCCTCGGCGGGACGCTGTCGAAGCTGTTGCGGATAACTTCTTGATCGTTCGGATCGTTCGGATCGTTCGAAGCGTTCGGATCGTTCGTTCCCGTTCGAATCGTTCGAACGAGGCGAACGGCCGGTGAACGAGTCGAACGGCACGAACGATTCGAACGACCCGAACGTTGGAGGGACTCATATGAACAGCCGCAGGGACTTTTTCAAGACCGTCGCCGGCGCCGCCGCCGGTCTCTACGCCATGGGACGCGGCCTGTCCGCCCAGGCGCCCGCCCGCCGGCAGGTGATGATCGGCGGCCGCCGGGTCCGCGTCGTCGACGTGCACAATCACTGGGACATGCCGCTGCCGGCGGACATCGTCAAGGGGACGCCCTACGAAGAGCATATGAAGGGCGACGGCCTCGAGGCGCGCGTCGCCTTCCACGACAAGATGGGGATCGACGTGGCGGCCGTGAGCGTGAATGACTTCTGGTGGTGGGACATCAAGGACCAGGGGCTCGCGCGCGCAATCTGCCAGTACCACAACGACACCCTGGCGAAGTGGTCGAAGATGCAGCCGGGCCGCCTGTACGGGATGGCGTCGATTCCACTCCAGTTTCCGGATCTCGCGGTCCAGATGCTGGAGGCCGCCGTCAAGAACGGCGCGCGCGGCGTGACGATCGGCGGGCACGTCCAGAACGAACCGCTGTCGGCGCCGCGGTTCGACGTCTTCTGGGCCAAGGTCGCCGAGCTGAACGAGCTGGTGTTCATGCACCCGAACGGCTCCGGCAACATCATCCGGGAAGGCGGCCTCGCCGGGCGCGGCGGCCTCGGCAACATCGTCGGCAACCCGCTCGAGACGACGGTGTTCCTCTCGCGGCTGATCTTCGACGGGACGTTCGACAAGTTCCCCACGCTGAAGGTGGCGGGCGCGCACGGCGGCGGGTTCCTGCCCTCCTACCTCGGACGCACCGAGGTCGCGTGCCAGCGCCAGGGGCAGACCTGCATCATCAAGAAGAAGCCGAGCGAGTACATGCGCCAGAACATCCTCGCCGACACGATGGTGTTCTCGAACGAAGGGGTACGCCACCTGGTCGCCGAGATGGGCGTCAGCCAGGTGGTGTTCGGCACGGACATCCCCTTCAACTGGCCGGTGCACGTCGACCTGGTCGTGGACCATCCGACGCTCACCAACGCCGAGAAGGAAGCGATCCTCGGCGGCAACCTCGTCAAACTGCTTCGTCTTCCCTCGCAGATTTCATAACCAAGGAGAAGGACCGTGGCCAACCGCAGAGACTTCTTCAAGACCGTCGCCGGTGCCGCCGCTGGAATATACGTGGCGGGCCGGGGCTCGGCCTCGGCGGTCCAGGCGCCGGCGCGCCGCCAGGTGATGGTCGGTGGACGCCGCGTACGGGTCGTCGACATCCACGCCCATGCGGCGGTGCCGCTGGACGCCGTGAAGGGCACGCCGTTCGAACGCGAGGGGACTGTCGCCGGCAACCGCGTGCTCGGACCTGCACGCGTCGAGCTGCTCGACAAGCAGGGGATCGACATCCAGGCGCTCAGCATCAACGGCTTCTGGTGGTACGCGGTGACGGACCGGGGCCTCGCGGATCGCATCGTCCGGCAACAGAACGAAGGACTGGCGAAATTCGTCGCGCAGTACCCCGACCGGTTCGTCGGCATGGCGTCGAGCTCACCGCAGTTTCCCGACCTGGCCGCGCAGCAGCTCGAAGACGGCGTGAAGCGGCTCGGCCTGCGCGCCGCCGCGATTGGCGGGCACGTCAACGGCGAGGACTTCTCGCTGCCCAAGTTCGATCCGTTCTGGGGCAAGGCCGCCGAGCTCGGCGTCGTCGCCTTCATGCACCCGGGCGGCGCGGACAACATCGTCCGCGAAGGGGCGTTCCGCGGCCGCGGCGACCTGGGCAACATCATCGGCAACCCGCTCGAGACGACCTACTTCCTCTCGCGGCTGATTTACGACGGGACGCTCGACAAGTTCCCGGGGCTGAGGGTGTGCGGCGCGCACGCGGGCGGGTACCTGCCGTCCTACATCATGCGCAGCGAGGTCGCCTGCGAGGTGCGCGGCAACGCGAACTGCGCCAACAAGCGACGGCCGAAGGAGTACCTGCGCTCGCAGATCATGATCGACACGATGATCTTCTCGGACGAGGGCCTGCGGCATCTCGTCAACGAGATGGGGGCCAGCCAGATCGTCTACGGCACCGACAACCCGCTGAACTGGCCGGTGACGGTGGACCTGGTCCTGAACGCGAGCTGGCTGAGCAACGGCGACAAGGAAGCGATCCTGGGCGGAAACCTGATCAAGCTGCTGCGGATCACATCGTCTTAGCCGGTAGCCGGTAGCCGGTAGCCGGTAGCCGGTAGCCGGTAGCCGGCAGTCGGTAGCTGATAGCAAGAGCGCGCAACGGATTCCAGTGAGTTTTCTAAGTCTGTAGGACAATTCAATGAAGAGATGCCTCGTCCTCGCGGCGGTCCTTGTGTCAGGCGCAGCGTCGATCACTGTCGCCGCGCTTCAGCCGCCGGTCTCGCAACCAAACGTCATCGAGATCGACAAGCTCAAAGACAACCTCTACGTGATGAAAGGCGGCGGCGGCAATTCGTCGGTCTTCATCACGGCCAACGGCGTGGTGGTCGTGGACACGAAGAACCCCGGGTGGGGCCAGCCGCTCCTCGACGCCATCAGGAAGGTGACCAATCGCCCGGTCACGACGATCATCAACACGCACACGCACGGCGATCACGTCAGCGGGAACGTGGACTTCGCCGATAACGTCGAGGTGATCGCGCACGAGAATACGGCCGCGAACATGAAGCAGATGCGGCCGAATTCGTCCGCCGCGCCCAATCCGAATCCGCCCAACATCTTCCGCGACCACAACGGCAAGGGGCTGCCGAAGCGCACGTTCAGCGACCGGCTGACGCTCGGCCGCGGCAGCGATCAAATCGACCTCATGTACTTCGGGCGCGCCCACACCAACGGCGATGCGCTCGTCTTCTTCCCCGCGCACCGTGTGCTCCACCTCGCCGACGTCTACCCCGGCACGGAACTGCCGATCATGGACTCCAACAACGGGGGCGCCGGCGTGGGCTACGCTGACACGCTCGTCAGGATTTCCGCCTTCGCGGAGAAGAGCGCCGACGTGCTGGTGAACGGACACAGGAACACGACCAGCACCAACGCCGACCTGAAAGATTTCATCCAGTTCGTACGCGGCTACGTGAAGGACGTCCAGAGCGGCAAGGCCGCCGGCCGCACCGTCGACGAGGTGGCGGCGTCGTGGAAGCCGCCCTCCGGGTACACCGCGCAGGCGCCGCGGGTTCGGGCGAACGCGCAACTGATCTTCAACGAAACGAGGTAGTCCTGCCGTGAAGCGGAGGATCGGCCTGCTCGGTGCAGCCGTGTGCGTCGTCGTCTCCGTCCAGCCTTCGCACACCGCCCGATCCGGTGAAACGCTACGGGCCGGTGCCTGACAAGCTCATCGAGCAGACGGAGGACGTGCTCGTGGATCGGCGCGGCTACATCTACATCACGAACAAGGACTCGCTCGCCTATTTCGATCGCTTTCTGAGGTAGGCCAGGTCCGTCATCGCCAGTCGAGCGGCCGGCCGTCGCGGTGCCAGGGCGCGCGTCCGGTGCTCGTGTTCGACAGCGTCCGGCCCGGGTTGAGCGCCAGCCGAAGCAGGGCGCGAAAGACGCGGTTTCGCGTTCGTTGTTCGACCCACCGCACCAGGAACCGATCCATCGCGTCTTCGGCCATGATCAGGCCGAAGGCGCCCACCGGGGTGACCACGTGATCCACCCAGCCGGTGGTGTCCGGCCTCATGCCGACGTTCCCGATGGACGCCTCGCTCAGCGGCCCGATTTCGAACTGCACGCTGTAAACGGCGGACCACGCCAGCGCGCGTCCCCGAGAGGACCAGTAAGTGCTGTCGAGGCTGATATTCGCCGGAGCCCGCGGCTCGTGGTCGAGCCAGATGTAGCCGGCGGCGGCCCCGTGAATCGGATGCCCGAGGTAATTCACCCACCACGCGTCGGTGTCCTCCCACTGCCCTGGAATACGCACCGAACGCCGGTAATCGCTCCAGAAGTTGCCGCCCAGCTCGCGGCGCGTCTTCTCCTGAAAGACGATGCGCGAGCCGTGCTCGATCATCAGCAGCTTGAGGGAATCGGTGAACGCGCCGAGCACGTCGGCGCCGTCTCGATCGTCTGAGGTGCCAAACGCCGGTTCGAGTCCCTGCTGGCCCGACGCCGCCGATGCGTGCGCCGTCAAGAGGATGAGCAGAATGATGACAGTCGTGGTTCTGTGCACGGTCCAGTGTACCGCGCACTGAACAGACTGTCGTGGAGGATCAGGCGCCGACAGCGTGCGGCATCTTCTCCCGAATTTTCCGAACGTACCGCGCGCTCTGATCGGCTGTGTACCCGCCAGCCCGGAACGCGTCCAACCATTGGCGCTCGGAGAGGCGAGACAGGAGCCTGCCAGTCCAGCGGAGATCGGCAACCATCAAGCTGTCGACGAGTGCAGCGTCGACTCCGCGATCATCGAAATCGACTGCGTCGCCGTTCATGGCTCTATAGTGAAGGACCCGAGCGCACGCGTCGACTGACAAGGCTGCGGCAATGACCGCGGCAAGGTGAAGGGGCGCTCGGGCTCGTTTCTGACGAGGCATCGCTGATCTCGTCGACGTGTCTCACCAGCGCAAGGATCGAGCCACCAGAGACCTTGCGCTGAGTGAGAATCGCCACCGATGAGTCGATCGGGGTTGAATGGAAAGCTCAGCGGCCACCTGCTGCGCGGCAGCTTCCGTGGCGGCTCTAAAGTCAAATCAAGGGGCACACTTTGCACCCACGGGCCACCGAGACGCTGAGACACCGAGAGCCAAAAGTATTCTCGGCGCCTCGGTGCCTCGGTGGCCCGGTGGCGGTGAACGCCGCTGCGCTTCAGAAGGTGTAACGAACCCCCAGCTGCATCGACCTCATCGTCCCGGCTTCGACCGGCACCATGAAGTTGCGGTTGTTGCGGTTTCCCGTCGGATTCCCCAGGTTCACCTTGTTGAACAGGTTGAACACTTCCCAGAAGAACCCGAGAGTCTGCTGGCGCGGAAGGCTGGCGATGTACTGGAGCCGCCAGTCGACGAGCGTCGAGCTGTTGCCGTCGATGCCGTTCCGGATCGCCCGGCCGTTGCCGTCGAGCGGCGACAGGATCGGCCGCCTCTGATCGTCGAGGCCCTGCACCGGCCGGTCGGTGTTGTCGCGGTCGGCGTTGACGTCAGTGCCGATCGTCTCGTTGATCGGGTACCCCGAGTAATACCGCGCGATTCCGCCCGTCGTGAGGCCGCGCCACACGTCGAAGTTGACGCTGGTGACGAACGCGTGGCGGTTGTCGAAGTTCGCGCGCCCGTAGTCGTCGCGCGGGTTCAGGTCGTTGGTGTACCGCGTGCCGACGTCGTTGGCGTACGCGAGCGTGTACGACACCCGCCCGCTCCACCGGTTCGAGTACCGCTTTTCGATCGACAGCTCCAGCGAATCGAAGTCGGTGTTGAGCGCGTCGAGCGTCTGGTACTGCAGCACCCGCCGGAAGTTGGCGTCTCTCGCGGACGCCGGAATCAGGGTTCCGTTGGGGTCGAACTGCGCCGGCGTCAGACGGACGATCCGCCGGTTCGCTCCCGGAGGCCCTTCGCTGATGTCGATCTGCCCCGTCTGGTTGCGGCCGCGGTTGCCCACCCAGTCGATCGAGGCGGCAAAATCCTGCATCAGCTCGCGCTTCACGCCGAGGCTGTAGCCCCACAGGTAGCCCATCTTCCGGTCGCCGTCGAGCCACGGCTCGGTGTTGATGAACTGGGCGCCGGCGCCTGGCTGCAGTGAACTGCGGATGCCGGCCAGCTGCGCGCGGCACGCCGGGCTGATGGCCGCCAGCTGCCCGTTGAGAAGAGGCTGCAGACAGACGTGCGACGGAATGACGCCCCGGTCGGCGGACGTGTCCTCGCCGGTGTTGAACGCGAAGACCTTTCCGAACACGCCGCGGCGGTTGAGATTGTTCCTGACGCCGATCAGATGGTAGTCGTTGAACTTGCCGAAGCCGCCTCGAATGAGCGTGCGGCCGTCAGCGGTGGCATCGTAGGCGAAGCCGGCGCGCGGCGACACTTCGGTGCCCGGCGTCAGGTCCTGATGGTCGAGCCGGAGGCCGAGGTTCAGCGTCAGGTTCGAGTTCACCCGCCACTGGTCCTGGACGAAGCCGTTGAGCCAGTCATCCTCGGAGAACACCTCGATGTCGCCGAGGGTGATGGAAAATTCCGACGGATACGTGGACGGGTCGGCCGGGTTGAACGGGGTGTTGTGGCGGAACGTGAACGTGCCGTTGTCGTTGGCGCCCAGGCGCTGCGGCGACACCATGACACGATTGAAGGTGAAGCCCGCCTTCAGGGTGTGATCGCCGTCGCCCGTCACATAGGTCAAGGAGTCCTGCAGGGTGTAATTGCGGCTGTCGGCGCCGCCGTGCGCCGCGGCCAGGCCGGTGTCGAAGTCGGCGTAGGAGTTCCGCGACCCGATGTCGAACTGGTCGCGGCCGTTCAGGCCCACGAACTCCATGCCCTCGATCCATCCGGAGCTGTTCCACTGCGACGGATCGATACCTGCGTAGGCGAGGTTTGCGTCGATTCGATCTTCACCGACGTGCGAGAAGCGCAGCTCGTTGGTGGCCCGGTTGCCGAGGAGGGCCGTCCAGTTGACATTGATCATCCGATCGTTCGCATCGAACTCGACCTGCCGGTTGTCGAGCGTCTGGCAGCACTCGAAGTCCTCGCCGAGCGCGGGGGCCACCTCGCGCTGCCACCGGAAGCTCAAGTTCTGACCGCCGGCCGTGTAGTCGACGCGGGAATACGTGCTCAGCGCGTGAATTACCGTGGCGTCGGCGTAGTTGGTCGCGATCGGCGCCGCCTCCGGCGGGAACGTGTGGACGACGGCGTTGTCGATCAGGTTGCGCTCCAGGTTGAAGAAGAAGAACGCGCGGTTGCGCGCGATCGGGCCGCCGAGGTTGAACCCGAACGTCCGGCGCCCGCCCTCGGGGTTCTCTCCGCCCTCGGCCTTCACGAACGGATCGGTCGCCCTCAGGCTCTCGTCCTCGAGGTTGAAGAAGGTGCGGCCGCTGAAGCGGTTGGTGCCCGACTTCGTGACCGCGTTCACGATGACGCCAGACGACCCGCCGTACTCGGCGGTGTACTGGTGCGTCAGCACCTGGAATTCCGCCATGGCGTCGAGCGCGATGCGCGCCTGCGGTCCCGTGCCGCCGCCGTCCGTGTCCTGGTTCGCCGCGCCGTCCACCGTCCAGAGATTGCTGGCCGTGCCGCGCCCGTTGACGTTGAAGTTGCCGCCTTCGAACTCACCCGGCGCCAGGTCGGGCATCATGCCCGGCACGATCTGCATCAGGGACAGGTGGTTGTAGCCCTGGCTGGGCAGGCTGTCGATTTCCCGCTCGGTGATCATGGCGCCGATGCGGCTGGCCGTAACCTCGATGATGGGCGACTGACCGGTGACGGTGACCGTTTCAGTCAACGTCGCGACCGGCAGCGTGAACGTGAGCGTCAGCTCCTGGCCGATGCGCAGGATCAGACCCTGCTGCGCCTGGCCTTGAAATCCGGCGAGCTCGGCGCTGACGGTATACGTGCCGGGAGTCAATGTCGGGACGACGAACTGCCCCTCGGGACCGGTCACCGCTTCCCGCGTGATCCCGGTTGCTTCGTTGGTCACCGTGATGGTGACGCCCGGCAGAACCGCCTTCCCTTGATCGAAGACGGTGCCGCTGAAGGTCGCGCTGCCGCCCTGGGCAAACGCCGCCGCCGCGCAGAAGAGAACTGCTGCCAAACTGCCGACGCCCGCCATCCTCTTCAACATGAAACCTCCCGTGCAAACCAGAGAAGATTCGCTGCATCTGACCCTCAGACGCGTTGCGATACCGCGGACAGGCGCCCATCACTACAGGTCCTCCGCGGAGTTTTTACTCCCAGTACGTGGCCGAAACTACCCCAGACACCGTACGGAGTCAAACGACATGCCGCAGCAGGGCAGGAGAAGCGCCGAAAACCAAGGAGGGTGTGAATCCGCCGCGAGCGGCGGGGGGCGGGGTCGCCGAAGGCCTGCGGGCCCCCGGCGACCGTCTCACGGCGGTTGGACGAGTTGGCGGTGGAGGCTTCAGAGGCCTCCACACCGCAGCCGATTCAGAACGTGTAGCGAACGCCGAGCTGCATCTGTATCGGTCTGCCGGCCACGACCGGCACCATGAAGTTGCGGTTGTTGCGGTTCCCGGTCGGGTTGCCCAGATTGACCCAGTTCATCACGTTGTACGTTTCCCAGAAGAAGCCCGCGGTGTGCCCGCTCGGCAGGTTCTGGATGTACTGCAGGCTCAGATCGAGCAGCTTGGTGCCGTTGCCGTCGATGCCGTTCCTGACGGCGCGGCCGTTGCTGTCCACCTCCGACAGGATCGGCCGCTCCAAGTCGTGCACACCGCGCACGGGGCGGTCAATGTTGTCGCGGTCGCCGTTGACGTCGGAGCCGATCGTCTCGTTGATCGGATAGCCCGAATAGGCCCGGAAGATCGTGCCGACCGTGAGCGCGCGCCAGGGGGTCACGCTGAAGCTGGTGACAAAGGCATGCCGGTTGTCCTGATTCGAGCGCCCGTAGTCCATGCGCGGATCCAGATCGTTCGAGACCCGGGCGGGGACGTCGTTCGAGCGCGCAAGCGTATACGACATCCGGCCGCTCCAGCGCTGCGAATACCGCTTCTCGAGCGAGAGCTCGAGCGAGTCGAAGTCGCTGTTGAAATCGTCGCTGATCGTGTTCTGCCGCACGCGCTGGAAGCGCGCGCCCCGAGCGGCCGCCGGGATCAACGTGCCGTCGGGATCGAACTGAGCCGCGGTCAGGCGGACGATGCGACCGTTTGGCCCCGCCGGACCTTCGCTGATGTCGATCTGGCGCATCTGGTCCCGCCCGCGGTTGCCGATGAAATCGAGCCCGACCGCGGTGTTCGCCATGAGCTGGCGCTGCACACCCAGGCTGTATCCCCACACATAGGCCATGACCCGGTCGGGAGTGTCGAGCTGCGGCTCGGTGTTGATGAACTCGGCGGCCGCGCCCGGCTGGAGCGAGCTCCGGAGGTTCGTCAGGAACGCCCGGCACGCGGGGCTGATTGCCGCCAGGCCGCCGCTGGTACGGACTGGCTGCAGGCACGCGTGGGAGGGGATGACGCCGTCGTCGGCGGACAGATCCTCGCCGGGATCGAACTGGAATGCCTGAGAGAACACACCAAACCGGACGAGATTGGCCCGGGCGTTGAGCAAGTGGTACGTGTAGAACTTGCCAATCCCGCCGCGGATGACCGTCCGGCCCGACTCCGTCGGATCGTACGCAAAGCCGAGGCGCGGCGCGAACGCGTCCTTCTGGTTCGAGGGGAGCTCCTGATAGTCCCACCGGACGCCGAGGTTCAGGGTCAGCTTGTCGTTCGCCCTCCACTGATCCTGCACGAACGCGTTCCACCAGGCCTCCTTCGAAAAGAACTCGATGTCCCCGAGCAGAATCGAGAACTCCGAAGGATAGGTGAAGGCATTCGCCGGATTGAACGGCGTATTGTGCCGGAAGACGAACGTGCCGTTGGTGTTGTTGCCGAACATCTGCGGCCACCCCTGGCGATGGTCGTACATCGCGCCGCCCTTCCAGGTGTGATTGCCGCCGGCGAAGGTGAAGATGTTCTTGACGCCCACGAGGGTATTCTTGCGCCCGTTGTGGGCGGCAGACAGACCCGTGGAGAAGTCCGCGTACTCGTTGTTCGACCCGATGTCGAACTGGTCGCGGCCATTCAGGCCGATGTTCGTCGCGGAGCCGAGCCACCCGTCCGTGAACCAGTCCGCCGGGTCGATGTCCGTCATCGCCATGTTGCTCACGAAACGATTCTCACCGATCTTGGACACGGTCACTTCATTGGTGGCCCGGTTGCCGAGAATCGCGGTCCAGCCCACGTTGTACATGCGATCGCCGTACGTCGCCTCGAACTGCCGCTGGTCGAGCGTCTGGCAGCACTCGAAGTTCTCGCCGATCGACGGCTTCGGCTCACGGGCCCAACTGAACCTGAAGTTGTGATTGCCGGTCGTATAGTCGGTCCGCAGGAACGTCGCCCGCCGGCGAACGACCTGCTGGGCGGCGTACGACACGGCCAGCGGCGCCGCTTCCGGCGGCATCGTGTGGATGTGGATACCCGCCTGGTTGATGCCTTCGATGTTGAAGAAGAAGAACGCCTTGTCCCGGAGGATCGGGCCGCCGATGTTGCCGCCTAAGACCTTCTGACCGGAGACCGGCTCGGGATCGTCGTCCGGCAGGAAGTGGTCCCTCGCCGAGAGCTTCTCGTTCTGGAAGTAATAGAACCCGCGCCCGAAGAATTCGTTCGTTCCTGATTTCGTGACCGCGTTCACGACGACGCCGCTGGCGGCACCGGTCTCGGCGGTGTACTGGTGCGTCAGCACCTGGAACTCGGCCGTCGAGTCGAGCGTGATCCGTACCTGCCCCCCGCTGCCGCCACCGTTCGTCTGATTGAGCGGGGCGCCATCGACATTCCAGCTGTTGTTCGCAGCCGCCTGCCCGTTCGAGGTGAAACTGTCGCCTTCGAATTCCCCGGCGTTCAGATCGCCCAGATTGGGCGTGACGCCCGGCAGGAGCTGCACGAGCGACAGCTGGTTGCGGCCCTGGCTGGGCAGACTGTCGATGTCCCGGTCCGTCACGACCGCGCCAACCTGGCTCGAGGTGGTCTCGATGAGCGGCGCGTCGGCGGTGACCGTGACGGTTTCGGCGACGGTCGCCACCGCGAGGGTGAAGTCGAGCGTCGTCTCCTGCCCGACCCGGAGCACGAGCCCCTCGCGTGCCTGGCTCTGAAAACCCGGGAGATCCACGCGGATCGTGTAGGTGCCCGGATTCATCGTGGGCATACTGAAACGCCCCTCCGCACCGGTCACCACGTCGCGGGCGACGCCGGTGGCTTCGTTGGTCGCCGTCACGACGACGCCCGGGAGCACGGCCTGGGCCTGATCGTAGATGGTGCCGCTGATGGTCGCGTTGCCGCCCTGCGCGAACGCCGGCGACGTCAGGCAGCCGAGCACGGCCGCAAGACCGCAAAGACGTGCAATCCTCGTGAACATAAGAGACCTTCTCCTGTATGAACGAACCTCGTGAACCGCCTTGCCGCCAGAGCCGCGGAGCTCTGCGCGCCGCGCGCTAGGTCACGGCGCGATCGAGGCGCAGCATCCGGATCAGATTTCCGCCGAGGATGGCTTCCTTGTCGGCGTTGTTGAGAAACGTCGCGTCGATGATCAGGTCCATCGTGTCGGGCCAGCCGAGCGGCATGTCGGTGCCGTACACGACCTGTGTGACCCCCATCTCGGCGACGAGATGCCGCAACCCTTCGTCGGAGAACACCATCGAGTCCGCGAAGATCTGCGTGCGCATGTACTCGCGGGGCGGCTTCTGGTTGGTGCAGTCGCTCGCCCCGCCGCCGTTGCACGCCACTTCCGTGCGCCCGAAGTACGAGGGCAGGTAGCCGGCGCCGTGCGCGCCGCAGATTTTCAGTCTCGGAAAGCGATCCAGCGTGCCGTCGAAGATCATGCGCGACAGGAACACCGTGGTCTCGAGCGGATTCCCCACGATGTTGCCCAGGTCGCCCCTGAACTTCAGCCCGCCTTCGCGCACCACGTTGGGCGCACCCGCCGGGTGCATGAACACGGGCACGTCCAGCTCCTGCGCTTTCGCCCAGAACGGGTCGTACATGGGCGTGACGGGGATGTCGCCTTCGACGTGTCCGCCGATCGACGCGCCGCGGAATCCCAGCTTCGTGACGGCGTACTCGAGCTGCTGCGCCGCAAGGTCCGGAAACTGCAGCGCGACCGACGTCAGCGCGACGAAGCGCGCCGGATGCGCCTGGCACCACGCCGCCAGCCCCTCGTCCTGCACCCGGATGATCTTGGCCGCGAGGTCGCGGTCGGCGCCGTACCACCAGTACTGGTTGACGCTGAGGACCGACACGTCGATGCCCCATTCGTCCATCATCGGGATCCATGCGGGACCGAGCAGGCGCGGGCCGCCGATGGTCCGCTGCAGCTTCGTGCCCCGGACGACGTTTTCGACGTCCTTGATGGCCGCGTGGGCGTGAATATCGACGGTCTTGACCCGCCGCCCGGCGATCGTCACTTGCTTGCGGCCTTGCGCGAGCGTGGGCCCGGTCGCGAGCATGCCGGCCGCCGCACCCGCCAGAGCGCCGAGAAAGACGCGGCGACTCGGCGTGAACAGCGTGGTCCTCCCTGCATTCCCGTGCAACAACACGACCCTCCCCTGATGACAGCCGCCCAGCATTGTGGAGCGACTTGCCAGATGCGCGGTATCTGGTGGAGGCGGTATTTCCGGGCCGAAGCGCCTATAGGTGACTTGCCGACAAGGCCGGAGCGCCGAGGCGCGCCGACGCCGAGGTGTAGAATCCGGTGTGCCTCTCCGGGGCCTTCCCTCCCTTTCCGGTGTCACCATCGGCCGTGCCCTGCTACTCGGCTTTGGCGCCGTATTCGCGTTGTGGCTCGTCTCCACGTACGAGTTGATGCGGCGCCTGTCCGCGGTCGAAGGCCGGGCCTTCGAAATCAGCAGGCGCTTCACCGAAGGCCAGGAGCTGCTCTTTACCGTCCGGGCCGAGGTGCTCCTGGGCTCTGTCTACACGCGGGACGCCGTACTGGACATCGACCCGGATGCCCTGCCGTTCTATCGCGAGCAGCTGACGAGGACCCGCACGACCATCGAGCAGGCGCTGCATCAGTACTTGCCCGACGTGGACTCCGAGACCGAGCGCGAGCACTGGATGCGCCTCCAGAACGAACTGAGCATCTACTGGAGCAGCGTGTTCCCCGCGCTGACCGGCGACATCAGCCAGTCGGACGCCCAGGCGCTCCTGCGCCGCGACGTGATTCCGAAGCGGGCGGGAATCGTCCGCATCTCGGATGACCTGCTGACGCTGAACCTCGATGCGTTTCGGCAGCACCAGGGGGAGCTGGCCGGGATCTACGACGCCGTGCGCCAGCGCGTCTGGTGGACGAGCGGCCTGGCCGTCGCGCTGGGTCTGGGCGTGGCCTTCGTGGCCGCGCGGCACGCGGGGCGCCTGGAGGCGCTCATCCGCCGGCAGCACCTGCAGGAGCGGGAACACAAGCGCGATCTGCAGCGGCTGGCCGCCCGACTCGTGCACGCCCAGGAGACCGAGCGCCGGTCAATCGCGCGGGACCTGCACGACGAGATCGGCCAGGCGCTGACGGCGGTCAAGATGGAGCTCGCCGTCCTCGAGCGCCGCGTGCATCCCGGCGGCGCCGACGCGCAGTTGCTCGCTGAAGTGTCCACGACGATGGATGGCGCCATCCGGACGGTGCGAGACCTTTCGCAGCTCCTGCACCCCGCCATGCTGGACGATTTCGGCCTGGACGTGACACTGCAGGGGTACATCCGCCGCTTCTCGCGCCGCACCGGGGTTCAGGCGGAAATCGTGTCAGACGGGATGCAGGACCGGCTCCCGTCCGAGCTCGAGCTCTGCATCTATCGCATCGCGCAGGAGGCCTTGACCAACGTGGCGAAACACGCACAGGCCGCGACATGCCGGGTGCGGCTGCAGCGACGCCCGCATTCCGTGTTGATCGCGGTCGAAGACGACGGGAAGGGGATGGCCGAGCCGGAGCAAAAATGGGGCGGCGCGTCGACCCCCGGACTGGGCCTGATGGGCATTCGAGAGCGGGTGTCCGAGCTCGAAGGGACCATGGAGCTGGCCAGCCGTCCGGGTGGCGGCACGCGCCTCACCGTCGAACTGCCCGCGCCGCGGACGCCGACGACCGCGGGAGGGCCGGCGGCAGCCGATAGAGGACGCATCGATGAGCACGCTGCGACTCTTACTGGCTGACGATCACCCGCTGGTGCGGGAGGGTCTGCGAAAAGTGCTGCAGGAACACCCCGCGTGGGAGGTCGTCGCCGAGGCTGGCGACGGCGCCGAGGCCGTCCGCTGCGTGCTGGAGCTGACGCCCGACGTCATCATCATGGATATCGCCATGCGCCGGCTGAACGGGATCGAGGCCACGCGCCAGATCATGAAGCGCATCCCGGACGCCCGGATCCTGATCCTGAGCATGTACTGCGATGAGACCTACGTCACCGAGGCGCTGCGCGCGGGCGCCGCGGGGTACCTCCTCAAAGAGTCTGCCGGGAAAGATGTGATTCAGGCAGTGACGGCCGTGGCCGGCGGCGAGTCGTTCTTCAGCCCGGCAGTCGCGAAGATCGTCGCGGACAACTGCGTCCGCAGCCTGGAGGGGCGCGACTCGGCGGACCGGTACAGCCTGCTGTCAGAGCGCGAACGCGAAGTCTTTCAGCTGATCGCGGAGGGCCACAATAACAAGAAAATTGCCGCGCTACTGAGCCTGAGTGCAGGCACCGTCGAAACGCACCGGGGGCACATCATGGAAAAGCTCAACGTGCACAGCGCGTCCGAGATCGTTCTGTACGCCGTCCGCAGAGGCGTGATCCGCTGAGGCCCGGCGGGCTCGTCAACGCCCAACTCCCAACCGCCAATTCCCAAATTCTTTGGAGTTGGTAGTTGGAAGTTGGGAATTGTCGTCTTTTCGTTTAGGGCTCGAGCGACCCGAGATACGCGGAGACCGCCACCATGTCGTCCATGGTCATGGTGGCCACCCACGGCTTCATGATCGGCGCGTCGGTCCCGTTGCGCGTCCCGTCCTTGAACCACTGCAGCTGCCGCACCGTGTAGATCGGGTGCATGCCGGCCAGCCTGGGAACTGCTGCGATCCCCTTCAGATCCTGCCCGTGGCACGTGCCGCAGCCCACGCCGCTTTCAACGAGCTTCTTGCCACGCGCCAGGCTGCCGGGCGGCACGTACGAGACGAACCCCGAAGTCGGGTGGCGCAGCCGCGCGAGCGCCTGATCCTCCGGGACGGTGATGATGCGGCCGGCGATCGGTTCCATCCCGCCGGCCGGATCCAGGAACCTCATGCGGCCGTTCCCGAGGTACGTCTTCGGCACCATCTCCTGCTCGATGACCTTGTTGAACGGGCGGCGAGGCAGCGCCGCGAAGTACTCGGCGGCTTCGCGGGCCTCGAGCTCGGTGGTCTCCATCGCGATCCCGTTCATCCGCTTGCCGGTGGGATCCTTGCGCGCGCCGGACTTGAAATCGATCATCTGCTGGACGATGTACGGCGCGGAAAGCCCGGTCAGGTCGGAGGACTCGGGGTGTCCGAGGCCCGACATGAGGTGGCAGGCGCCGCACGCCAGCGCGCCAGCGTGCCCCTTGACGACGATCTGCGGCGGCGTGGGGTGCTGATCGGGGTACCAGTCCGGCGGATTCAACAGGTCGTCGATCTGCGCCGTCGTGTAGGTGCGGGTGCTGCCCGGCGCGGCCTTCGGCGCCGGATCCTCAGGGAAGGGCTTTTCCACGCGATCGGGAAACGCCCAGGCGAGGGCGACCGTGGCAGGCGCGGCCGGTTGCTGCGTGGCGACGCCCACAGATAGCCCGTAGAGGATGGTGACGGCGACCAGCCAGACGATTCTGCGCATACGCGGCTCCTCACTAGACTCGCGAAAAAATTCACACGCCGGTGAACGCCCGTCCCGGCCCGCACATACTATGACAAACAGGGGCGGACCGCGAAGACCTGACGAGAAATTCAGGTTAAACTGCTTCGGTTTGGGCACCGCGATCAGGCAGAATCAGAGCAGCGCCCGTCATATTTCACCGGAGGCATCATGAGGTTCGGATCGACGCGGATCGTGTGCGGAGCTGCCGCCACGACCGCAGTGTGGCTGTTGAGCGTTGCCCTCGTGGGCGGGCAGGCGCCGCAGACTGGCGCGCCGACCGCGGCGCAGAGCCAGATGGCGGCCGAGCGGGTGTTCAAGAACGTCACGGTCCTGCGCGGGATTCCGGTGGACGAATTCATGGGCACGATGGGCGTGTTTTCCGCCGCGCTGGGCTTCTCGTGCGAGGACTGCCATACGGCGTCATCCAACGACTGGGCCAACTACGCCAAGGACACCAGCCCGCGCAAGCAGATGGCCCGCCAGATGGTCACCATGATGCAGGGCATCAACACGCAGTACTTTGGCGGGCGGCAGGTGGTCACCTGCTTCAGCTGTCATCGCGGCAGCAACCGGCCGAAGGTGACGGCGAGCCTCGACATTTTGTACGGAACACCACTTCCCGATGAGCTCGACGTGCTCGTGCTTCCGGCCGAGCCCGGCGGTCCGACGGCCGTGCAGATCCTCGACAAGTACCTGCAGGCGGTCGGCGGCGCGCCGCGCGCCGCCGCGCTCACCAGCTACGTGGCGAAGGGCATGTACTCCGGGTACGGGCCCGAAAGCTTCCCGCGCCCGGTGGAAATCCATGCGAAGGCGCCGAACCAGAAGTCGGTCCGGGTCGTCGATCCGGAGGCGGGCGACAACATCACCACGTTCAACGGCACCGCCGGCTGGATCTCGGCGCCCTTCAAGCCGATCGACGTCCTCGAGCTGCACGACGCGGAGCTCGATTCCGCGCGCGCGGACGCGGAGCTGATGTTCCCGGCCAGCGTGAAGACCGCGCTCACCGGCATGCGCACGAGCAACGACTTCCTCGACGACCGCACCGTCCTCGTCGTCCAGGGCAACAAGGGCGCGGCCATCGTCACGCTGTACTTCGACGAGGAGACGGGGCTGCTGACGCGCCAGGTCCGCTCGACGCCGTCGCCGGTCGGCCGCCTGCCGGTCAGGATCGACTATTCGGACTACCGCGACGTCGATGGCCTGAAGATGCCGTTCAAGTGGACGTTGACGTGGCTGGATGGCCGATCGAATTTCGAGATCGAGGGATATCAGACCAACGTGGCCATCGACGCAGCGCGGTTTAACCGGCCCGCGCCGCCGAAACCGTATTAGCGTAGGGGCCGACCTTGGTCGGCCCGCGGGTTAGGTCGGCCCGCGGGCGGAGCAAGCTCCGCCCCTACTCCCAACTGGTATATATTGAAAGTGGAGGGTCTTACAGTGAAGAAGAGCTCAATTTTTGCGGGATGCGTGGCCGTGGCGTCGCTGGCCCTCTCGGGGTCGGTCCTGGCGCACCATGGCGATGCGGGGCGCTACATCGAGGACGTCGTCGAGATCACCGGGACCGTTGTCGAAACCCAGTTGATCAACCCGCACGCGATTCTCGTGCTGGATGTCACTGACCCGAGCGGCAAGAGGGTCCGCTGGCAGGCCGAAATGGGCGGCGCGCAGGGCCTCATCCGGGGCGGCTGGACGACCGACGTCAAGCCGGGCACCAGGGTGACGCTCACCGGCCGCCGGCTGAAGAGCGGCGCGCCCTACATGAACCTGACGGAGCGCGCGCGCATCATCCTGACCGACAGCGGCAAGGAAGTGCTCCGCAACGCGAACTACGGCCAGCCGGCGCCCACGGGCGGCGGCGGCACGTCGGGCTCGGCGGCCACGCCGCCGCCGGCCGCGCCCGCGCGCTAGGTTCCTCTCGCGGACCGTGAAGGTCCGTGCCGCCCAGTCGTAGGCCGGGTTCCGCGAAGCGGACCCGGCTTTTTTTTTGATATTCTTCCCTCCGTCTTTTTCCTTATCCCGTCCGTCCGTCTGGAGGCCTCAAATGAGACGTCATATTCTGGCGGTGCTGTGCGTGGCGTGTGTGGGCGTTCTCGCGAGTGCCTGGATCGTTGCGCAGGAGCAATCGCCCGCGCTGCGTCAGACCGCCTACCTGAAGGCTTCCAATCCCGGGATGTACGATCATTTCGGCGAGGGCGGGTCGCT